>JACCDV011197009.1_pt1 | contig 26452 bp, 20 predicted proteins | sample 7446131 | NCBI WGS metagenome assembly JACCDV01 (sample SAMN15323448, study PRJNA562643) | freshwater metagenome | isolation source: river surface water | place: USA:Blue River Watershed | collected 2017-08-17
CTAACGTAGGTTTAATTAGAGTTGCAGGTTTAACCATCGAAGCTGCTACGCAAAAAATTAAAAACACCATGGGTTCTACAGTATATACCTACCTCCGCAGTGGTGGTAGCAAAATTGCTGTAACGCTTAGTAAAATACGCACCATTAAAGTAACTATTATTGGTGCCAACAGGCCAGCTACTTATAGGCTGTCTAGTTTAGCAACTGTATTTAATGCACTGTATGTGAGTGGTGGTCCAACAGCGTTTGGTTCTTTTAGAGAAATTGAACTCATGCGTGATAATAAACTATTTAAAAAAATAGATTTATACCGCATGCTTTTAAATGGCGACCAGTCAGATAATGTGGGATTAAAAGACAATGACGTTATCAGAATTCCAAGTTATAAAACCAGGGTTTCATTACAAGGTCAAGTAAAACGTCCAGGTATATTTGAAGTATTACCTGGCGAAAACTTTGCCAATGTATTAGCATTTGCATCTGGCTTTACCGATACTGCCTACCAAGCAAGTGTTAAAGTGTTTGCTCAAACAAGTAAAGAAAGACAAATTAAAGACTTAACGCAGGCCCAGTATAATACCTACGCACCGCAAATGGGTGATGTATTTGTTGTAAGCAAATTATTAAACCGATACGCTAACCGCGTTAAAATTGCAGGTGCTGTTTATAGGCCCGACGTTTTTGAACTAACGCCTAGTTTAAAAGTTGCAGATCTAATCCGTAAAGCAGATGGTTTAACCGAGGACGCTTACACCGACCGTGCACAAATTATTCGTTTACAAGAAGACCTTACCCGTTCTTTGGTAAGTTTTGATGTAGCCAAAGCCCTAAATGGCGACGCTGCTCATAACATTTTACTACAACGTGAAGACGAGGTAATTGTAACCTCAAAACAAGAACTTAAAGATTCGTTTAACGTTTACATACAAGGTGAAATACGTAAGCCAGGTACTTTTGAGTATGTGCAGGGCCTTACCTTAAAAGATTTAATACTGCAGGCTGGTGGCTTTACAGACGCTGCCTACAAGCGTATCGAAATTGCTCGTATTATTAAACGTGATAGTATTACTTCTCAAGATTTAGGCGCTACCCAAATTATTGTAACAGAAGTTGATGGTGATTTAAGTATGGCAGCAGCAAGTACGCCACTTAGTGCATTTGATGTTATTACCATTAAAAGAAAGGCTGGTTATGTGTTGCCAGAATCTGTTCGTATTACTGGACAGGTGCAGTATCCTGGCCCTTATGTCTTAAGTGCCCGAAACGAAAGAGTGAGTGCTATTTTAAAACGCGCAGGTGGTTATACTGCCGATGCATTTATAGAAGGTGCTTATTTAGTGCACAACAAAACCACCGAAGAAAAAAAGAAGGAAGAAGAAGCCATAGAGCGTTCTAAAAAAATCTTAAAAGATTCTAGTGGTCTTGCGCAGTTAGAAAAAGAAAAAACCATCGCTTTTATTAAAGTACCTTTAAACTTAACGGGTATCTTAAACAATCCAGGATCTGAAGAAGACCTTGTGTTAAAAGTTGGCGACGAAATTTTTATTCCTAAGTACGATGGTCAAATTAAAGTAGGTGGTGCGGTGCTTTTAACAACGCAAGTGCCTTACAGTAAAAACAATAGTTTTGCTAATTACATAACTGCTGCAGGTGGTTACAGTGCCGACGCTATTAAACGCAAAGCTTACATTGTATATGCCAATGGTGAAGCCGCTAGGTCTAAAAAGTTTTTATTCTTTACTACACGCCCTAAAGTACGCCCTGGGTCAGAAATTGTAGTACCAAAAAAGGAAGCTGGTAAAAAGGTTAGCACTGGTGAGCTTATAGGTATTAGTAGTTCAATAGCTTCACTTGCTGGTTTAATTATAGCCCTGTTAAGATTATAAATATTCCCCCATGCAACAAAACAACAACGATATACAAAATATAGCTGAGGATGAGATTTCTTTAAAAGAACTCATTTTAAAAATAAAAGACTGGTACCGCTTTTTATTAACCAAGTGGCTAATAATTGTGGCTGCAGGTATCATTGGTGGAGCTATTGGTGTGGGCTATGCTTTTTTTACTAAGCCAGAGTACACTGCCAATTTGAGTTTTGCACTTGAAGATGAAAAACAAGGTGGCGCGGGAGGCTTATCAAGTGCACTTGGTTTAGCGAGTAGTTTAGGTATAGATTTAGGCGGAAGCGCAGGTGGTGCATTTAGTGGTGCCAATTTAATTGAGCTCATGAAAAGCCGCAACATTGTAGAAAAATCATTACTAAATCCAATTACGGTTAATGGTAAAACGCAAAGTTTTGCACAGTACTTTATTAATTTTAATGAGCTTAATAAAGATTGGGATGAAAAACCTTTATTAAAAGGGGTTGTATTTTCGCCAGATGCTGACAGGTCTAAATTTACACTCCAACAAGATAGTGTACTTGGTAAAATTTACGAAAGTATTGCAGGCGCTAATGGACTTTTAAATGTTGCCCAAAAAGACAAAAAAATATCTATCATAAATATCGAAGTTAAAAGTACCGATGAGCTTTTTAGTAAGGCTTTTACCGAAAGCATAGCGCAAGAAGTTTCTAGTTATTACATAGAAATTAAAAGTAAAAAGGCTAGACAAAATATGGAGATACTCCAACACCAAACAGATAGCATTAGAGGCGAGCTTAATGGTGCAATAGTTGGAGTTGCCGCTGCCGCGGATAATACATTTGGTTTAAACCCTGCTATGATGGTGCGTAAAACGCCAGGTACACGCCGTCAGGTAGATGTTCAGGCTAATACAGCCATACTAACACAGCTAGTAACCAATTTAGAAATGGCAAAGGTGAGCCTACGTAAAGAAACGCCACTTATTCAGGTAATTGATAGACCTATACTTCCGCTTAAAAAAGAAAAAGTAGGCAAATTAAAATCTTTAATACTTGGCTCGTTTTTAGCAGGCTTTTTAACCGTTTTTGTTTTAATATTTAAAAAATTATTTGCAGGTATTCTAGCAGATTAATATAAACATTACTAATTAATAGCACCCCCACTATTATGTTTAAACGCAACAAAAAATTTATGCTTAACAAAATAAATATTGTTCCTCGTTGGATCATATTTGTAATTGACCTGGGGGTTACTACTACAGCATTACTGCTTGCATTTATTGTAAAGCAAAATTTAACGCTGGTAGGGGTTAATTGGGAGAGCTTACTTACTACGTTTGTTATTATGCTAATTGTAAATGCCTTTGTATTTACAACCATCAAAACCTATGCGGGTATTGTTAGGTACACTGGTATGCAAGATGCTATGCGTATTGCTGTTTCGGTGCTGGTGTCTAGTGTAGTGCTTTATTTATTATCTATTATTAGCAGCCCTATTCAAGATAACCTGGTTTTAAACAATGTGGTAATTATCGTATACGGTACGTTTAGCTTTTTAGCACTATTAACGTATAGGGTAGCTGTTAAATTTGGTTTTGCATATTTGCGTTCTTACAAAATGAAACGTAAAACGGTGGTTATTTTTGGCGCCGGTGAGGCAGGTGTTGCAACCAAAAGGGTATTAGAGCATGATGGTCAAAATCATATTACCATTTTAGCTTTTGTAGACGATGATCGTAAAAAAACAAAAAAGGCACTTGATGGTGTTAAAATACTTTCCTTTAATGATCTTGCTGCACTTGCACAGGAAGAACCTATCGATGAGCTTATTATTGCATCTTTTACCATTACCGCAAAACGCAAAAATGAATTGGTAGATTTTTGTTTAAACCACGACATTAAAGTGTTAGTGGTTCCTGCATATAGTAATTGGACGGAGGGTAGTTTTTCTAGTAGACAACTCCGTACTATTAATATTGAAGAATTATTAGAACGTGATCCTATTCATATTAACAACAATCAAATACGCGCTCAAATTAAAGGTAAGCGTGTACTTGTTACTGGAGCTGCAGGTTCTATCGGGTCAGAAATTGTAAGACAACTTATAAATTATAACCCCGAGCTTATTGTGTTATGTGATCAGGCCGAAACTCCACTTCATAGTTTAGAACTTGAGTTGCATGAAAGCGGGAAAAAAGTAAACTGTATATCTTACCTAGCTAGCATTACCAATGAGGCTCGTATGCGTCAGGTTTTTACTGACTTTAAACCACATTACGTTTACCATGCAGCTGCTTATAAGCACGTGCCCATGATGGAACTTTGCCCTACAGAGGCTGTGCGTAACAATGTAATAGGCACCAAACTTATTGCCGATTTAGCCGCCGAATATAATGTAGAGCGTTTTGTAATGGTTAGCACCGATAAGGCCGTTAACCCTACCAACGTTATGGGTGCTAGTAAACGCCTAGCCGAAATTTATGTACAAGGTTTAAGTAAACATATTAGCCACACAAAATATATAACCACGCGTTTTGGCAACGTACTAGGGTCTAACGGATCTGTGATTAATAGGTTTAAGCAACAAATAGAAAAGGGTGGGCCAATCACGGTAACGCACCCAAACATTACGCGTTATTTTATGACCATCCCTGAGGCTTGCCAACTGGTATTAGAGGCAGGAAGTATGGGTAATGGTGGTGAGATATTTGTTTTTGACATGGGACAGCCGGTTGCCATTGCCGACCTTGCTAAAAAAATGATTCGTTTATATGGTCTAATCCCTAATATTGACATTGATATTGTTTATAGTGGCCTCCGTCCTGGTGAAAAGCTATATGAAGAGCTTTTAAACGATGGTGAAAACACAGGCAATACCTATCACGATAAAATCATGATTGCTAAAGTTCGTGACGTTGCATTTGAAGAAATTAAAGATCATTTTAACACGCTTGTTGCACTCATTAACCAGGCCGAAAGTGAGATGTACCTGGTAGCAAAAATGAAAGAAATTGTGCCAGAGTTTGTGAGCAATAACAGTGTGTTTGAGAAGCTTGATATGGGTGGGAAAGTGGTAGGAATGGATTAGTGTGGTCCAGAGCGACTAGGCTAATTTGTTAATTAATTTAAATCATTAAAGTATTCGTAATAAATGCTTTAAATAATTGTACTTCCTATAAAAATCTTTAAAAATTAATTAAAATCAAGTCGATTGGTGCGCAATTTAGTGCGCAATAATTTTAAAATTTTAAAATGAAATTAAGCGAAAAGAAAATAGCAATAATTGGTTTAGGTTACGTTGGATTACCATTAGCGATTGAATTTGGCAAGAAATACAAAGTATTGGGATTTGATATAAGTGAGTCAAGAATAGATGAATTGCGATTACAAAAAGATAGAACTAATGAGGCTGATATAGAAGGACTAAAGTTTGCGATGGATTTAGTCAAAGAAAATCCACGCCTTGGTTTGAATTTTTCTGCAAATATCGAGGACCTAAGAGATTATAATGTGTTCATTGTAACTGTCCCGACACCAATTGACCAGTTTAAAGCACCAGATTTAACTCCTCTATTGAATGCTTCAAAGATGTTGGGCAAAGTAATTAAAAAAGACGATATAGTAATTTATGAGTCTACAGTTTACCCTGGCTGTACAGAGGAAGATTGTGTTCCTGTATTGGAAAAATATTCTAGATTAAGGTTCAATCAAGATTTTTATTGTGGCTATTCTCCTGAACGAATTAACCCGGGAGATAAGATAAATACATTAACTAAAATTAAAAAAGTCACGTCTGGATCAACTCCAGAAATTGCAGATGTTGTTGATGAATTATATAAAAGCATTATTCTTGCAGGAACTCATAAAGCCCCAAGCCTTAAAGTTGCAGAAGCATCTAAAGCTATAGAAAATGCACAACGTGATGTGAATATTTCTTTTGTTAATGAATTGGCTTTAATCTTTGACCACATGGGTATTGACACTAATGATGTTTTGGATGCAGCAGGTACCAAATGGAACTTTTTAAAATATAAACCGGGTTTAGTTGGTGGGCATTGCATTGGTGTAGATCCTTATTACTTGGCACATAAAGCTGAAAGCTTAGGATATTATCCTCAAGTAATTTTATCTGGGAGGAGGGTAAATGACAATATGGGAATGTTTGTAGCAAATAAAATGGTCAAGCTATTAATTGCTAAAAACCATCTGATTTCAAAGTCAAACGTATTGGTTTTGGGCATTACATTCAAGGAGAATTGCCCTGATATTCGTAACTCAAAAGTGGTAGACATCGTAAAAGAATTAAAACAATTTAATATCAATGTTGATGTATATGACCCGCATGCCGACAAACAAGAAGTTAGCGAGGAATACGGTATAAAGCTAATTGATAAACTTAACAAAACTTATGATGGTATAATCCTAGCTGTATCTCATAAAGAATTTTTAACACTTGATTTTAAACATCTTAAATCTTCATATTCATCTGTTATATTTGACACTAAAGCATTTTTAAATAGAGCACTAATTGACGCAAGACTTTAGTGTGATTTATAATATGTGGTTGGCTATAGGTCAATGAAATTAATTTTATTAATGGCATGAATTTCTTATTTATTTCGATCATGTTATTTGAGTTTAGATCTGTTATGATGTTATAAGTCCTCGCATTACTTATGTTTTTTCTGATACACTTAATTCGTTAAAATAATTCCGTTTATTTTAGATGTGAGCCTCTAGATTTTCTATTAACAGGAATTATTGTTGGATAATCTTCTTTCTTAAAATAAAATGAAATACTTTTTTCAGTTTGGAAAATCATGTAAAATTAGGCGTAAACTTTAATATTAACAGAAAATAGATTAAGATCGTAATCAAAGATAACACCTAAGCTGAAGAAGCTGATAATTCTGTTTAGTTCTGATCGTGGATATTCATAAATCAATTTTTGATGGTTTTCAGACCTTAAATGGTTTTATTTAAAAAAATAACTATACTGAAATTATAAAAAAATAGAGTTTTAGTGAGTATTCTCTTGAAATAGAATATTGCATTTGCACTTTGAAATTAAGAAATGAAAAAAAATTTAATAATATTTGGAACAAGACCAGAAGCTATTAAAATGGCACCTTTATTAAAAGAGTTTCAAAAACGGTCAATGTTCGATACTAGGGTTTGCGTTACCGCACAACATAGAGAGATGTTAGACCAGGTATTAGATTTCTTTAATATTAAGCCAGATTTTGATTTAGATTTGATGAAACCTAATCAAAATCTATTTTCCCTAACTTCAGATATAATATTAGGTTTAAAATCAATATTGGAGGATTTTAGACCAGATTACGTTTATGTCCACGGCGATACAACAACAACAATGGCTGCGAGTATTGCAGCTTTTTATTCAGGTGCTAAAGTGTGCCATGTTGAAGCCGGACTAAGGACTTTTAATAGGTTGGCACCATTTCCTGAAGAAATGAATCGACAGGTTACAGGTAGAATTGCTGACTATCATTTTGCTCCGACTCTTCAATCAAAAAAAAACCTTGTTTTGGAGAATGTCAGTGAAGATAGTATTATAATCACTGGAAATACCGTTATTGATGCACTTTTAGAAAGTTCTCTAAAAGTAATAGATATTGAGAATATTGAAATTGAACAATTAAAAGAAATAGTCGATCACACTAAAAAGTTAATTCTTGTAACAGGACACCGAAGAGAAAATCATGGACAGGGTTTAAAAGATATTTGTGAGGCACTTAAAGAAATAGTTTTAGAAAACTCTGATGTTCAAATCATTTATCCAGTACATTTAAATCCCAATGTTAGAGAACCCGTTCATAAAATTTTAGGAGATATAGAAGCCATACATTTAATTAATCCATTAGCCTATCCCGCATTTGTATGGTTAATGAATAAATCGTACATTATAATTACAGATTCAGGCGGTGTCCAAGAAGAAGCCCCAAGCTTAGGCAAGCCAGTTTTGGTAATTAGAGATAATACAGAGCGGCCAGAGGCAGTAGAAGCAGGTACTGTAATCTTGGTGGGCACTAATAAGGAATTAATTGTAAAAGAGACAAATGCATTGTTGAAAAATAGGGAATTATACACAAACATGTCAGTAAGAAATAATCCCTACGGAGATGGAAAATCCAGTAAGCGTATTGTGGATTTTATTCAAAATTTAATTTAAAATAAATGTTTCATCACTCAGGTAAAACTGATATAATTTGGAATTATGTTGCCACAATTTTGCGGATATCGTCATCGATTATTCTTTTCCCATTGGTTTTAAAAATTTTATCAGTTGATCAAATTGCAATTTGGAATATTTTTAATTATGTGATTGTTATTGCAACTCTATTTGATTTTGGATTTAATCCATCGTTTTCTAGAAATGTTACATATATCTTTTCTGGAGCTAAAAGTTTAAAAGTTGAAGGAATTGAAGATGTAGGAGGTGAAAAATCATTGGTAAATTATGATTTATTGAAAAGCCTAATTTGGTCAATGAAAAGGTTCTATTTTTTTGTATCTATTTCTTTGTTTTTAATTCAAGTATCAATTGGAAGTTGTTATATAAAGTATGTAACTGCAACATACAGTGGGTCATTAAATGAAGTTTTTATTTCATGGTTTTTGGTTTGTTTTTTAACTTTTTTTACTTTATTCACTTCATATTATGATGTGTTGCTTCAGGGATTAGGGCTGGTAAAAAAATCAAAACAAATTTGGGTTATTGGGCAAATTTTGAATTTGTTTTTTTCAACATTTTTGCTTCTAAATCATTATGGATTAGTATCATTGGTAATTGCTCAAATTATTTCCGTTTTAATAATTAGAATTCTTTCTCATAGGGCGTTCTATTCTAAAAACATTAAAAGGCAATTACAAGTTGCTCATGATTTTCAAAGATCTGAATTGTTAAAAGTAATTTCACCCAATGCGTTCAAATTGGGATTATCAACCATAGGTGGAGTTTTAGTTTCGAGGTCAACATTAATAATGGGTTCTTTGTTTTTGCCATTATCAGCAATTGCATCATATGGAATTAGTGCCCAAATAGTCTCTGTTGTAGCTTCGCTAGCTGGAGTATATTTATCATCATTTCAGCCTAAAATAGCCCAATTGCAAGTATTTAAATACATAGGTGATATTAAAAAGATATATGTAAAAGGGATAATATTTGGCTTATTAACTTATTGTGTTTTGGGCATTGCACTTATTTTGTACGGAAAAGACATATTTAATTTGTTTGATAAAGGAAATCTTTTACTGTCAAAGGATATGTTATTCTTAATGTTTTTATTCAGCATGTTGGAGTTTAATCATTCATCTGCAGGTAGTATTTTATTGAGTGGTAATAAGGTCCCATTTTTTAAATCTTCGATTCTATCAGGTATAGTTACAGTTTTCTTGTTGTTTCTGTTTTTAAAATATACATCCTTAGGTGTTTATGGAGTGATTTTGGCTCCCGGTATTGCTCACTTATATAATAATTTTAAGTGGCCATATGAGGCGTTCAAATTGTTGAAAATTAATATTTACAGTAATGTTTCAAATATTTTTAATTAATGGATATGAATAATATTGTTGAAAGGATGGATTGTATTCTATGTGGCAATGCAGCAGTTTTAAAAACGACAAATCTATCAGGATATCAGCGACCTTTGAAATTTAGTGTATATCATTGCCCCAATTGCGATTGTGCCTTTAATTTCCCTAGAGTTTCATCATCGAAGATCTATGACAATATTTATAAAAACTCTTCAATTGTACCTGGGTATAATCGGTATTGGAAGTATTTTAATGAAGTAAAACAACAAAATGATCCTTTTTCTTTTTTAGCTAATTCCGAAAGTACTTACTGGGGTGTTAGACAAGCACTAAAGGAGATTATACTAGATAAAAAGAATAATAAAATTCTCGAGGTAGGCAGTGGTATGGGTTATTTGACTTATTCATTGCGGAAAAACGGCTACAATGCTGTAGGTTTAGATATTTCTGAAAATGCAATACAATTAGCAAAAGATTCATTTGGAGAGTTCTATATTTGTTCAGATGTTTTTGATTATTCAATAAGGAATGCAAATAAATATGATGTAGTTATTTTAACGGAAGTTATTGAACATGTCGATGATCCTATTGCTTTTTTAGGAGCATTGCACAAACTTGTGAAGAGTGGGGGCCGAATAATAATTACAACACCTAATAAATCTCTCTATCCTAAGAGCACTATTTGGGCATCAGATTTACCTCCGGTTCATTTATGGTGGTTAAGTGAAAATACGCTATCCTATTTAGCTGGTAAAATTGGTATGAATGTATCTTTCATTGATTTTTCTCAATTTTATAAAAAACATTATAAGTCTATTAGGCCAAGTGAATTCTCTGATATAGCTAATTTAAAACCATTTTTTGATGAGAATGACATGTTAATTCATTATGAAAGAAGTGATATTTCGCTTCTACACAGAACCATTGCAAAATTTGTTAAATTCTTTCCTTCAATAAGATCGTTTGTTTTGAGATTCTTGGATAGTAGATTTTCTGGCGTAATTGTGTGCTCAAAAAAGGGCACAGTAATTTGTGCATTATTCACTAAATCGTAACTGTAGAATTGATCAATAGACAAATTAAATTAGATGATAGATGTTTCGATAATAATAGTTAGTTACAACACAAAAGAGATTCTAAAGGATTGTATATCTTCTATCATTAAGTTTACTCTTGGTGTAAATTATGAAATAATAGTTGTTGATAATGCCTCTTCCGACGGAACTTCAGAAATGGTCGAAGCCCTTTTCCCTGATGTTAAATTATTAAAGAATAAAACGAATTTGGGTTTTGGTAGTGCGAATAATTTAGGCGTTAAAATTGCAAATGGCGAATACATATTTTTACTAAATTCAGATACCCAATTATTAAATAATTCTATCCTATTTTTTTGTGATTTTATGAAAAGTTTTTCAGAATTACACAATATTGGTATCGTTGGAACTGAGTTATTGGATTCAAATTTTGAGCCTACGCATTCATCGGATAATTTTCCAGTGATTTGGGATATAGTAAGTAGAGCGTTTAATATTGTTAAATTTAAGAATAGTGAGATAATTTATAACTCAAAGAAAGACTTTTGGGATGTAGAATATATAACTGGAGCAAACCTTTTCATGAAACGTGATTTGTATAATGAACATGGTGGTTTTGATCAAGATTTTTTTATGTATTATGAGGAAACGGATCTACAGTATCGAATTTCAAAAAGAGGGTTAAAAAGAGTTTTGATTAGTGGTCCTAAGATAGTACACTTACAGGGTAAAAGTTTTGATGGTCAAATTCCTATTCGGAAAATTGCTATGGAATACAATAGCTTTTTTTTGTACCACAAAAAAAATACAAATTTCATCTCATATTTATTAATAAGAATAGCATTTATAATTTTCAGATTACCTGTTGTTTTGTGGAAGACAAAAAAAATTAATGAATTTAAATCTATAGTTAAGATATTTTTTACAAATCCTAATTTTCATTCATTAAATTTTTGAAAACCTACAATTCATATATCCTAATTTTTGGTTTTACCTTGTTAATGCTTTTAAACATAATAACAAGTGGAGAATGGATGCTCGGTTTTGGATTAAGTTATTGTCAGATTATAGCTGTAACATTTTTTTTGTTGAAACGTGATTATCATACAGCTTTGGTTTTACACTTTGTATTTTTTGTATCCTCAGTGAACTTCTCTTATGTTGATTCAACTACACTGGATGAGTTATCTACAAACTATTCAAAAGTAAAAATATTAGGATATTTGCCGATTTCATTTGCAATCTCGGTATGGCTTGCATTCGGATATAGAAAAGCTCAGAGCTGTATGAACATTCACACTTTTCTGACACAAGCAAAGTTATTATTAATCTTAGCTTCATTTTTAGGCTTACTAGGCATTTTTATTTCTACTCACTCACTTCATTATTTTATTTTTTATTTCTATTATTCAGTTAGTGCTTATTTATTTTTATTTATTTTTTCTAAGGCTATAACGACATACAATTTACAATTTTGGAAGTACATTGTTGTCTTGTGTCTTATTTCATCTGGTTTTACCTCGTTATTGATGTATTTGTTTGGAATGAGTACGACTTATGGTGGAATTAGCATCATACCATACAATAGTTTATTTATTTTTACACCACTTTTACTTTTTATTCCTTTTAAAAAAAATATTTTGTTGTGGATTATAGCCTTAATTTCTATTGGGTTTGTTTCTATTTTTAGCATTGGGGGGAAAGGAGTAGCATTTTTGACATTAATACTAGTTTTGTTTTTTTTGAAACAGTTAAGTAAATCAACCTTAATATATTTATTTATATTTTCTATTTTACTTTTTCTCGGATTGAGTCAAAGTAGTATTTTCGTTCAACTTACAGACGGACGCACAGATCTACTTAGTTTACATAAATTTCAACAATTTTTCTCAATTTTCAATTTTAGTGCTTCAAGTGCTGATACTTTAGAAGGAATTAGCGATTCTCCTAAAGTTAGAATTGCTGAAATTTTGAATATAGTTTATATGTATCTATCATCACCTCATATGTCTATATTTGGATTAGGTTACGGAGGTGGTTTTCAGGACTATTCCGGTCTTTTTAAATTTATGGACTTGACAAAAGGCGCATTCGATGATAGTCAGATAAATTCGGGCATTTTTTATAGACCTCATGATACAATTCCCGTTGTTCTTTTACTTCATGGAATTGCAGGTCTTTTATTTATTTTTTACTGGACTATTTATTTTATAGTAAAGCATAAAAAATCTGCATTATTTCTAGGTGGAATACCATGGCTTTTTTTAGCTTATGGATTTGATTTGAACATTGCTTTTTTCGGAACGTTATGTGTGGTATTAGGTTTTTTTGAATCTTTTAATTTTAAAGATTAAAACATTACTGCTATTTTAACGCAAAGATCAACTCATATATAACTTTAATGGCATTTAATCGAAAAAAACTTGTTTTAATAGATATTATTTCAATTAATTTCGAGCATGCAAATTTTAATTATGCATTTTATTTGTCATTAGCCAAGAATGCTGATGTAAGTTTGTTTTTGTCCGCTAGTTCTGCTGACTATCTTAGAAAATCTGGCTTAAATTTAGATTCGAATGTATACGAAATTAAGATAGTTGATCATTTACCATTTTTCTTCAGGATAATTTTTTCATATTTATTCTGTTTGTGGTTAGTTTTTTCAAGTGAAAAGAAATTAATTATTTCTGGATATGAATTTAAATCATTTGTTATTCTAAATTTATTTTTTCCAGTATTAATTTTAAAACCCAATCGAATAGATATTATCTCACATAATCATTTTGAAAAGTTTTTAGATTTCAAATTTAAATTTTTCGTTTTTTTTGTTTTTCGTTTTGCAGGTATAAGATTTATCGCTTTAAATACTCGCGTTAGAAATGCAATGTTATCATATTTTAACTCAGAAAATGTCGAAATTTTATTGCATCCTGTTATAGATAAAATATCAAGTGTTGATTTAAAAAATAAAGTTCGAGATGTTATTGACTTTTTCTGTATAGGAAGACATACAAGGAATGAAGAATTATGGAAGATTTTGAATTTATTTAATAAAATTAAAGACATTTCTAAGCGTTTAAATTTGCCAATATCTACAAAAAAATATTTAGAATCACACAATGAGATTGATGTTAAGAGTATAAATTTTTTTCAGTCTGAAGATCGGGATCAATATCTAAGGGTACTAGAATCTATGGATGTTTTAATTTTACCAAATGATCGGTCATTACAATACAGGGCTAGTGGCGTTGCTTTAGATTCTGTTTTTTTTGGTAATTTAATTTTGTGTGAACAGCCCTTTTACATGGAATTATTTGATTTATTTACTGATGGAGAGAATTTTGATTTTACGAAAATTGATTCTATTCAAACGGATTATGAGGTTAAAATGAAATATTCTTTCGAGCAATACTGTTTAAAATAAGGTGCATATAGTTAATTTAAATTTGCAGAGATGATTATTTTTAAAACATTTTCATGTTTTTCAGATGCACGTGTGATAAAAACTCTCAAGTACTTGAATTCGATAGATGATGATGTTTTTTTTTCAGGCGCTAAATCTTGTAAGGACCCAGATTCATTTTTTATAAAACAAGTCAATTATAATTACATAGAAAGAGATAACATTTTTTCATTAATAAAAGTTGCTATTTTAGATACTAGAAGACTGATTAAAAGTCGTGAAGGAGATTTGATTTATGTTGTAAATGAACAAATGGGTTTTTTCTTATTGCCTATGTTGTTTTTTTGTCGATTAAGGAAAGTTAAGATCATACTTGATCTTTATGATAGTTTGCTCTTAATTTATAGTAATCGTTTATATGTTAAATTAGCTTGTCGTTTATTATATTCTTTGGTAGATATTGTAATTGTGACAGACCAAAGAAGAAAAGTTTTGACTAGTAGTTTTACAAATGTAAATAAAGTCAAAGTCGTAGAGAACTTTCCTATTTATGTCCAAAGACCTATTTTTGAGAAGAGTGAAGTATTCGTAAATCTATTTTTTTCTGGTTCTCTTCATGAGACGCGAGGTTGGTCTTTTATCAAACAGTTTGCAAATATTTACCCTTTTAAAGTATATTTGGCTGGTTGGAATAATTTAGAGGATAGAGATTTCATTTTGCCAGATAACTTTATCAATCTAGGTTTGTTAAATCAAGATGAAATTTTGAATTTTATGAATAGTCAAATTCATTGGATTTTTTGCTTGTATGAGCCAATTAATGAAAATAATCTAAACGCAAGCCCAAATAAAATATATGATGCTATTCATACTAATTGTGGAATAATTATTAATTCTGAAGTTTATGTTTCAAAATTAGTGGATGAGAATAATTGGGGACTTGTAATTAATAATTACTACGATGATTTTGAAAATTATTTGGATTATCTAATTAGTGCTAAAAATAAATTTATTTTTTCTGACGAACTCAAGTGTTCTTATAGTTTCAATCAATACGAACATTTTTTCAAGAGTTTAAAATAAAATAGTTAATATAGAGCCGAATTAACTCAAGGCTATAGTTTACAGCTTTATTAATAATTCATTAAGTATGCTGATGTGATGGTATCTAATTTGTTGATTTTTCTCAATACAATTTCACATTTTTAAATTAATTATATATTAAATGACCGATAACGATTCAAGCATTTTTAAAATTTCTACATTATGCTATCAATAATTAACTATGGTTCGGGGAACGTTAGGGCAATAGGAAATATTTATGACAGCCTTAATGTTGATTATTGTATAATAAGTCGTGTTGAGGATTTTCCAAGTAATACATCTAAAATAATACTACCAGGTGTAGGAGCATTTGATGAAACAATGAAAAATTTGAATGATTCAGGTTTTCGTGATTTATTAGATAAAAAAGTTCTTTTGGAAAATATTCCTGTATTAGGAATTTGTGTTGGTATGCAAATTTTGTCTGAGGGTAGTGAGGAAGGAAATTTAAATGGTTTGGGTTGGATCAAAGGGTATGTAAGAAAATTTGACGTTTCAAAGATCAATTTTCAACCTAAATTGCCACACTTGGGTTGGAATTCAATTGATGTAATTAAAAGTTCGAATTTGTTTGAAGGCGTAGATTGCAACACAGGCTTTTATTTTATTCATTCATATTATTTTGAATGTAAAGACTCAAATGATATCTTATCAACTACTAATTATGGTGAAACGTTTACTTCATCTATTAATCGTTTAAATATCTTTGGAACTCAATTTCATCCTGAAAAAAGCCATAAAAATGGTGTTCAATTATTAAAAAGTTTTCATTCAATATAGTATGTTGAGACCCCGAATTATACCCTGCCTTTTAATTCAAAATGGAGGATTAGTAAAGTCAATTGGCTTTAAAGATCATAAATATGTCGGTGATCCAATTAATGCAGTTAAAATATTTAATGAAAAGGAGGTTGATGAATTGATTGTATTAGATATTGATGCTACAAAAAATCAAAGGGATCCTGATTTTGAATTAATTCGTAAACTAGCTGTAGAATGCAGAATGCCATTTTGTTATGGTGGAGGTGTTAAGTCGGTAGATCATGCTAAAATGATCATTAATTTGGGTGCTGAGAAAGTTGCAATTAGTAGCGAAGCTTTATTGAATACATCTTTGCTTGAGGAGATTGGTAAGAGTGTTGGAAAGCAAAGTGTAGTTGTTGTATTGGATGTTCGAAAAAAGAAAGTATTATTCGGGGAAAGTATTTATGAAGTTTATATTCACAACGGGAAGATAAGACTAGAAAAAAGTTTACTTGACTTTATTAAAATATTAAACGGAATTGGTATCGGAGAGCTTGTATTAAATTCTATAGATAAGGATGGTTTGATGACGGGATATGATTATGAATTGATTGATTTAGTGAGAAGGAGCACCGACTTTCCCTTGACTGTTTTAGGAGGAGCGGGTTCATTAACAGATTTTAAAGAATTGTTTAATCGTTTTGGCATTATGGGGGCTGCTGCAGGAAGTTTTTTTGTTTTCAAAGGAAAGTTTCGTGCTGTATTAATTACGTACCCAACTAAAGATGAGATAATTAGTTTGATTAATACCATAGGAAAAAAAATATAAATTTGAAAATAATATACATTCATCAATATTATAATAATCCGTCAATGCCAGGAAGTATTCGGTCCTATGAGATGGCTAGACGTTTAGTACTTTTGGGTCACCAAGTAGAACTAATTACTTCTACAAGAGGTTTATATAGATGTCAATCTGAATTAGTAAGTATCGAAAGTGGCATAAAAGTACATTGGATAAAAAATAAGTACTCGAATAAAATGAACTTTTATTCGAGAATATACTCGTTTGTTCATTTTGCATTACTTTCATTTTGGAAAGCCTCAAAATTAAAGGGAGATCTCATTTTTGCATCTAGTACACCGCTTACCGTTTCTATTCCTGGGATCTTAGCTGCTCGAATCAAAGGAATTCCTTATTATTTCGAAGTAAGAGATTTATGGCCAGACGTTCCAATTGCAATGGGATACTTGAAAAATCCGATTTTAAGGTTTTTGGCTTTAAAGCTTGAAAAGATTTCGTATCAAAATTCAAAAGGAATAATAACATTGAGTGAAGGAATGAAAGATGGAATTGTTAAAACAGGTTATCCATCTAGTAAAATTATTTTAATTCCTAATGGTGCAGATTTAGATTTGTTTGATTACCGTAAAACTCATAAGGAAAATGTTCGTTTAAAATATGGTTTTGATAAAAATGATTTCATTATTCTTTATCCTGGTACTTTCGGTGAAGTCAACAACTTAGAGTATCTAGTTGAATTAGCGGGAATGTTTAAAAATGGAAATAGTGTAAAATTCGTTTTAGTTGGGGATGGCAAAGAGAAATCAAAAGTCATTAGCATGGCGCAAAATTTAAACTTGCTTGATAATATAGTTTTTGTTTTTAACCAAATCCCCAAAAAGGATATTCCGGATTTATTTTCAATGTCTGATATTGTAATTTCTACTATACTTCCAATAAAAGAACTAGAAGCAAATAGTGCTAATAAATATTTTGATGCTTTAGCATCTGGAACTTGCATTGTCATTAATCATGGTGGTTGGCAGGAAAAGGAAGTTATTGAATATAATTGCGGATTTAGAGTTTCTCGAAATTTGGAAGAAGCTTATAAAAAATTATTGGAATATATAGATAACCGTCCGCTGGTAGTACAAATGGGACTGAACGCTAGAAAATTAGCGGAAAAAAAGTACTCTCGAGATTTTTTAGCAAAAAAAATGGCACTATTTTTTGAAAACTATTAATTATGAAAGAATATCAAATTTGTAAGAATTGTGTAATGGATACAAGTGACCCCAAAATAAGTTTCGATGAAAACGGAATATGTGATCATTGTAATTCGTTTAAAATTAATGTTGAGCCTAACTGGTTCCCTAATGAATATGGAAAATCGCTTTTTGCTGAGAAAGTAGAAAAAATTAAATTGAGAAATAAGGGGAAAGAATTTGATTCGATTATGGGGTTAAGTGGGGGTCTTGACAGTTCTTATCTTTTACATGTAGCAGTTAATGAGTTTGGTTTAAGACCTCTTGTTTTTCATGTTGACGGCGGGTGGAACACTGACTTGGCTGTTAGCAATATTGAAAAAATGGTAAAAAAATTGAATCTAGAGTTATTTGTAGAAGTGATTAACTGGGAAGAAATGAAAGATTTTCAGCTAGCATGGTTCAAATCTGGAACACCACACTTAGATATTGCACAAGATCATGCATTTTTCGGAACAATGTTTCATTTTGCAAGAAAGCATAAAATAAATACTATATTAAACGGTGGGAATATTTCTACTGAAGGAATAAGGAATCCACTTGACTGGATTTATTACGGGACGGATATGTCTTTAATTAAAGATATAAGAAGAAAATTTTCGACGAATAAGATGGAGACCTACCCATGGAGTAGTATTTATTATCACAAAATATATTTGAAATATTTTAAGAAAATTGAAGTTTTGAGACCGTTAAATTTTATGCCATATAATAAGAAAATAGCTATTGATATATTAGCTAAGGAATACGATTGGACACCTTATCCTCAAAAACATTTTGAATCTAGATTTACTAAATTTTATGAGGGTTATTGGTTGCCAACGAGATTTGGGTATGACACTAGACGGGTTCAATTCTCCAGCTTAATTGTAACTGGACAAATGACAAGAGACGAAGCAATTAAAGCGCTCCAAGTTCTACCTTATAACCCTGATAGCATCAAAGAAGACATACAGTTTATAGCTAATAAATTAGATATATCTGTAGATCAGTTAATGGAATACCATACGATGGAGAGGAAGTGGTGGTTTGATTATAATAATGAAAAGAAAGTTTTTGATTTAGGAGCAAGAATTTTACAATTATTCAAATTGGAATATTCAATTAAACGTTAGTTATTATTTTTTGAAATTTAGTTTATAATTTAGAACAAATTGAAATTAGAACAGTCCTTATCAATTATTGGTTCCGGAGGTCACGCAAAAGTTATTATAGAAGCTGCCGAACTGAGTGGCTATAAAATTGATTGTTTGTATGATGACGATATTAATAAGAAAAATAATGTAATTCTAGGATATAGTGTCAATGGACTTATTAGTGATATTGAGGATGTAAATTTAATTATCGCAATAGGAGATAATAAATCTCGGAAAAGAATAGCGTTAAAAGTAAATAAAGCAAAATGGGCAACTATTATACATCCAACAGCAATAATTTCAAAAAATGTAATAATAGGCGAAGGGACTGTGATCATGGCTGGTGTTGTTATACAGCCTGGTGTAAAAATTGGTAAGCATTGTATAGTTAACACAGGATCGTGTATTGATCATGATTGTAAAATTGAAGATTTCGCACATATTGCACCTAAATGTGGTTTGGCTGGTGCAGTTAGTATAGGCGAAGGGGCATTTATTGGTATAGGTAGCTCCATAGTACCAAATAAAGCAATTGGTAAATGGTCAGTTGTTGGAGCTGGTTCAGTAATAATTAATGATATACCAGGATATTCTACTTCATATGGAATACCCGCAAAAACTATTAAATTTCACTATGAGTAATAGTAAAATTTGGCTTTCCTCGCCTCATATGGGAGGAAATGAACAATTATATGTAAACGAGGCATTTGCGACTAATTGGATAGCTCCTCTGGGGCCACATGTCAATGCTTTTGAACAAGGTCTTCAAGTAGAAACAAAAACAAAGCATGCTGCTGCTTTATCTTCTGGAACTTCTGCTATCCATTTGGCATTAATTCTTTTGGATGTTAAAGCTGGTGACACTGTTTTTTGTCAATCAATTACTTTTTCGGCATCAGCTAATCCAATTGCATATCAAGGAGCTATTCCTGTATTTATAGATTCTGAGACAGACACTTGGAATATGGATCCTGCATTATTAAAAGTCGCATTAGAAGAGGCTAAGCAATATGGTAAATTGCCTAGAGCTATAATTCCTGTTCATTTATATGGCATGCCTGCTAAAATGGATGAAATTATATCAATTGCAAATGAATATGGTGTTCCTATTATTGAAGATGCTGCAGAAGCATTAGGTTCTAGTATTTATAATAAATCATGTGGTAGTTTCGGTGAATTTGGTGTCTTAAGTTTCAATGGAAATAAAATTATTACAACTTCAGGTGGTGGAGCATTATTATCAGATAATGCAGATATGATACAGAAAGCACGTTTTCTTGCCACTCAAGCTAGAGATGTGGCGCCTCATTACCAGCATTCTCATATTGGTTATAATTATAGAATGTCAAACGTTTTAGCAGGTATTGGTAGAGGGCAATTGGAAGTATTAAGAGATCGTGTAGCTTCTAGAAGAAATAATTTTGAAAGATATAAACAATATTTTTCTAAGCATAATAATGCTGGATTTAATATTAAATTCCAAGAAGAGCCGACGGGATATTACTCTAATCGATGGCTTACTTGCATTCTGATTGATCCTGTAATAAATAAAGGATTAACGATAGAAGAGATAAGATTTGCAATGGAAGCAGAAAATATTGAATCACGTCCATTATGGAAACCAATGCATCAGCAACCGGTATTTGCTAATTCAAAAAGTTATTTAAATGGAGTATCAGACACATTATTTAAAAACGGCTTATGTTTACCAAGTGGATCTAATTTAACTGAAGAAGAATTTGAAAGAATTTTTGAATGTTTGGATACTATTTTTTCTAAGTATTAATAATGTACAAATACATAATTAAACCAGTAGCTGATTTTTTTGCTTCATTAATTCTATTAATTGTTCTTTCCCCAATTATATTACTGACCGCAATTCTGCTTTTCATTTCAAATAAAGGGAAGGTTTTCTTTTTTCAACAAAGACCTGGCTTAAATAACAAGCCTTTTAAGATTGTTAAGTTCAAAACTATGAGGGATGCGTTTGATAACAATGGTGTTCCTTTACCCGATGAAGTAAGATTAACAAAAGTTGGATATTTCGTAAGGTCTGTTTCATTAGATGAGTTACTACAATTAGTAAATGTAGTTAAGGGTGATATGAGTTTAGTTGGGCCAAGGCCTTTATTAATGCAATATTTGCATAGGTATAGTGCAGAGCAGGCTAAACGTCATAATGTAAAACCAGGTATTACAGGTTGGGCTCAAGTTAATGGCCGCAATACAATTAGCTGGGAGCAAAAATTTAAATATGATGTTGAATATGTTAATAAACAGTCTCTTGCATTAGATTTAAAAATTCTTTTAATGACTTTTATTAATGTAATTAAAAGAAAAGGAATTAGTGCAGATGGCCATGTAACCATGGAAGAGTTTAAGGGATAATTTCAAATTCTTTATTTTAGTAATTTTAAAACCAGGCAATGATGTCTGGTTTTTTTATTTGCATTAGTTGTATTTTTGCTTTATTGGTACATTTTTATAAAATATTAGTTTTGTTAGTGCTTGGGTTCATAGTAAATATGGTAGCAGCGCAGCCTTTGTCATTTATCACTAATAGCAAATACCAAATGGCCAAAGAATACCATTTTATTTCTGCTAAAGATTCTGCCAAATCTATGGTTATACTTAGTGGTGAGGCTGCAGCGCAAAAAAGTAAAGTATTACCAATTACCCTTACTACCCAGTACAATAGCCACCACCCATATGGTTATAATGATGGTTCTTTTATTCCGGCCAGCGGTTTACAAACCCAGCTTAGTTTTGGTGTAGCGTTAAAAGCAGGCCCTATTAACTTAAACCTCCAACCCGAAATTATTCATGCTGCAAACCCTACTTATCCAACAAATGGCAGTTATGGTTATAGTAGTGGTAAACCATACACCAAGTTGTATGCGGGCCAATCTACCCTAAGTATTCGTGCAAGTTCGTTTAGTGTGGGAGTTTCAACAGCTAATAAATGGTGGGGCCCCGGTACTACAAGCGCGCTTATTATGTCTAACAATGCGCCTGGTTTTGCCAATATTTTTATTAAAACACATAGGCCGGCAAAAACACCCATTGGTAATTTTGAATTTGAATTAATAGGCGGTAGGCTGGAAACAGATAGCACGCTCCCTTACGAAAATTTTCATTTAAAGTCAAGCCCCAACCTCCGCAACAGCTGGCGCTATATAAATGCCTACATTTTAAGTTACAACCCCAAGTGGTTACCTGGTGTGTATGTGGGTTTAATACGATCATTACAAAAGTATGGCCCTGGTATTGCAGAGGGCAAAGGATCTTTTACCAATAAATACATCCCTATTGTTACAAAAACATTTCAGAAAAAAAATGACTGGGGAGACGATACTCTAAGTATAGATCAGGTTGCTAGTTTTTTTGTGCGTATTGCTTTTCCAAAATCTAAATCAGAGTTATACGTAGAGTATGGTAAAAACGATTATGGCGAGCGCACTCGTGATTACCTAATGGCACCCACACACTCGGTAGCGCACATTGTAGGGTTTAAAAAAATAGTTACACTTAATAAAAGCAAATACCTAAACCTAGGGATTGAGTTTACACAAATGAGTCAATCACCAGATGCTATATTACGTAGTGCCGGTAACTGGTATGTGCATGGTCAAATTGGCCAGGGCTATACCAATTACAACCAAATTATGGGTGCAGGATCAGGTTTTGGAGCCAACAAGCAAATTGTGATGGGTACATACATTAGTGGCAATAACAGGCTAGGTGTATTTATAGAAAAAACAAATAGAGACCCTGAAAACCGCAGCATTTTTTGGACCGATATGGCTTATGGTATTGCACCACAGTTTAGTCTAAAAAATATATTACTAGCAGGGCAGTTTGTATTTATTAATAGTAAAAACTACGCCTGGGAAAAGGACAACAACCTATTAAATTTTCATGCAAAGCTAGCAGTAAGTTACCCCATTAATTACGCAATTAAAAACACAAAAAACTAGTACATGAAAAAGAGTTTTTTGTTGATTGTTTTTTGTGTGAGCCTAAAATTATTAATGGCGCAGTCGGAATCTATGTTATTTGATGGGGTATCAGATTATATTAGAAGATCACAACTTACAGGCGCACTTAACCGTAACAACAGCCTACTCATTAATAGTTTTGAGCAAAACCTAACACACTTAGATAGCCTACAAAAAAACAAACCACTGCTACTTACAAAAACCAAAAACAATTTTTTAAACATTAGTTTTTTGCCGGTATCACGTACTGCACAGTTTAATAGTGACCTATCACATGGTTTTAATGACGGTGGTATGATACCATCGGCCGGTATGCAGTGGGTATTTAGTGGTGGAGTGTATCTAAAAGCTGGTGGGCTCGAAATACTTGCCAAGCCCACTTATATTACAGCGCAAAACAAGGAGTTTGAAACTTTCCCTACCGAGCATTACCCGGTTTTTTGGAAAACCTATTACCGCTGGCTTAATACCATCGATAATCCAGAAAATTTTGGGTTTAATACCTATAAAAAACTACTACCAGGGCAATCGGCTATCAAATATTCTTATAAAAATTTTACCCTTAGTTACGGTACCGAAAACCGCTGGTGGGGGCCCGGCCGTTACAACGCTCTTATATTAAGTAACAACGCGGCAGGTTTTGCGCACGCCGCACTTACCACAAATGCACCCATACAAACTAAACTAGGTAACATAGAGTTTCAATTAATATCAGGCACACTACAAAATTCAAATATTTTGCCGCCCGATCATTACAGATACGACCAGGGTGTTTTATTGCATAAACCAAAGCCCCATCAAAGCCGTTACATTCGCGCCGCCACGGTAAGTTTTAACCCCGTGTTTGCACCTGGTTTATTTTTAGGAGCTACTGCGGTAGGGTATGGTTACAATGGCAATAGTATAAATGAACAAGCAACCATGGGCTCTTTGTATGCACGCTATGTAATGCCAAAAGATAGAGCCGAAGTTTACATTGAGTTTGGCCGCAACGACAAATCCCCAACACCACTAAATATTGTTACAGAAAACAATTATCCACGTGCGTTTGTAGCTGGTTTTAGAAAGCTGGTACCTATTAACAACAAACAAAAATTTATTGAAATAGCCGCCGAGCTTACACAACTACAACTACCCACCACACCCTTAACTTTTGAGGGTAAAAGTTGGTACACAAGTACCAAAGTACCACATGGTTTTACCCATCAGGGTCAAATCCTCGGCGCACATATTGGGCCAGGTAGCAATAGTCAATTAGGATCTATTAGTTATGTTAATGGTTTTACCAAAATAGGGGTAGAGTTTGAGCGCCTCGTGCACAACAACGATTTTTACTACAATGCATTTATTGTTACCCGTGATCCTACCAGACACTGGGTAGATGTGTCTACAACGCTGGTGGGTAATTATGCCTATAAAAAATTAGTGGTATCTGGTAGAGCCGCTTTTGTTCGCTCACTCAATTACCAGTGGTATATACTTGAAGGCCTAGGATATTTTAAAAATGGTTACGACCGCTTTAATTTTAGCGCTAACTTATCTATTGCTTACCGCCTGTAACAAATAAATAAAGCGCGGTCATAAACTTTGCAATAAAGGCACCTGCAAGTATGGCAAGTAACCAGCTCACTTCATTTTTTTTAAGGGGCATTTCAGGATTATCAACTACCTGTATAGTTGGTGTTTCTTGTAAGAGTGCTGTTTTACTCGCCTCTAAATTTTTAGTAAGCTCACCAAATATAGCAGCCTGCACCATTTTATCTCTCCCCGATACTTCTACCTGCATTTCACCAGCTTGTGTAAAAGCCGGGTTAGCATCTAATAATTCTCTATTGGCACTAATGGCTGTGTAGGTTTTATTATTTAAAACCGCTTTAATGCTGTCTACTCTTTGTTGTAATCTTTCTACATTACCCCTTACTCTTTTTGTTTTGGTATCTATGTAAAAACTACTGGTAACTGCCAGTAAACGCTGACAAAGTAATTGACTGAGTTGTTCGTCCCTTGTTGTTATTTGTAACGAAAACAAACTGAGTTTTTTATCAGGTTTAGATATTGATAATTCTTTTTCGGTAATACGCTTGAGTATCACATGGAGTAAGCTATCCTCGAGCCTCGTAAACACGCCTTTTTTACTGCTAAAATTAACTACACGCCCCACTTTATCACTACTAGCCCATTTACTAGAATAGCCATAAGCATTGGCATATGCATCGGCAAGTGTTATTGTGCCTGCACTATCATAGCTCGTAAGTAATGCTTTTTTAATTAAGCTTTTACTTTTTAAAAGCTCTAATACGTTATCGCCTTGTAAAACACCTGACCCTCCCGAAAGCCCTCCTAAATCTATTCCAAATTGTCCTGCAAGCGCAGAGGCAATGCCACCTCCACTATTTTTATTTTCCTCTACCACAAATGTAGTAGCTGCCGTGTAGGTATCTTTTTTTATAAATGCATAGCCAACACCAAGCAGTCCACCAAGCGTACCCATTACTAGCAATATGCCCCAATGAGCCATTAAAAAGCTGAGCCGCTGTTTGACACTGCTTATTAAATCGGTTACAAAATAACTAGCTTCTTCTTGTTTATCTAAACTTGACATACAATATAAATTATCGGAGTACGCTGATTAAACTAATGATAGCAGATAAGGATCCGGTAATAGCACTTAGCTCAATAATGGAAAGTCCTTTTTTACCCGTATCTGTTTTTACTGGAACAATTATTTTACTGCCCGGATAAATTTTTGGATAGCTTCTAAAAAATAAGAAGTGATTTATTTTTTTACTAATGCCGCTTGGGTATTCTACATATGCCTTTTTTAAATTGCCTTTATCTGTAATGCCGCCTGCCATAGAAATATAGTCTCTAAAGCTAGTAGAGTGGTAGCTTAATATTTGAGGGTTAAACACTTCTCCTTTTACTTCTACAAAAGGCTCTTGGCGTGGAATAAAAATACTATCGGATGGGCGCAATAAAAAAGCCGGGATACCATCTTTATTTTCGGAAGGTGTTCCTACACGCAGGCCGTTTCTAAATACTTGTACATCTTTAATTGATGCATACGGCGATACGCCACCTGCTTTTTGTAACAGTTCCTGTAAAGTTTCATTTCTTTTTTCTAATGCATATACACCAGCATATAAAACCTCGCCTCCTAATTTTACAGCGCCAAGGTTTTGGTAGTTGAGTAACCTTGGTACAAAAATATAATCGAGTGGCTCTAGCGCATGCTTGGCACCCGCTGTGTTTAAATTAGAATCTACCGCAACCACCATAATTTGCATGAGTTGGTTGGTAAGGGTATCGGCCCTGTTTTTGCTAAGGCGAGAAATTTCAACCTTATGATTGGCTGCTTCGTTGTTAAAACCACCAGCCATAAGAATTACATCTTCTAATTGCATACCCCTGCGGTAAGGGTAAGTACCAGGGTTTTTAACTGAACCAGCAAGGGTTACCGTTAATTTATTTTGAATCCCATCGGTACTAGCAATGGTAATGGTATCGTTTTTGTAAAGTGCAATATCCAAAGCGCTACCATTTAGTATTTTTTGTACATCAAA
>JACCDV011244332.1_pt1 | contig 26418 bp, 27 predicted proteins | sample 7446131 | NCBI WGS metagenome assembly JACCDV01 (sample SAMN15323448, study PRJNA562643) | freshwater metagenome | isolation source: river surface water | place: USA:Blue River Watershed | collected 2017-08-17
CTGCCCTTGAGGTTTAATACTTTATATTCTAAATCCGTTCTTATAGCAGTCACCATACCACTACCTGTGAAAGGACGGCAAAAATAGGGTATTTTTTGAATTTTTAAGCTAAATCTGTGTGATTTGCCGCAATTTTTTGACCAAAGAACAAACTTCCCTGTTCTTCAAAGCTGGCAGGATTGTCTGTGGTAAAGAAGCGCAATTGACCATTTTTACTGCAATTTTGGTCTATTTCGGGGTGATTTTGCAAGTAAACAGCCAAACTTTTGGCAACAATATCTCCTTGAGTCACCAATTTTACCCCTTTTGGCAAGAAGCTTTGAATCTTGCCAGCCATTAAAGGATAATGGGTGCATGCTAGCAATACAGTGTCGATTTTAGGCGATTGTTCGAATAATTGATCAATGTATAGCTTAACAAAATAATCCGCTCCTGGCCCATCATATTGGCCATTTTCAATCAAAGGCACCCACATTGGACAGGCTTGTTGAAAAACAGTGGCTTCTGGTGCAAATTTCGCTAACTCTATTGGATAACTTTCGCTCTGTACTGTTCCAGTGGTACCCAAAATACCCAACTGATGGGAGCTAGAAAATTGACCAAGTACTTCCGAACTTGGTCTAATTACACCTAGTACTCTTTTGTCTGGCGCAATAGTTGGCAAATCTAGTTGTTGGATATTTCTAAGTGCTTTTGCAGAAGCTGTATTACATGCTAAAATCACCAAGGAGCAATCTTGTTTGAAAAACCATTTAACTGCTTCCAGCGTATACTGATAGACAGTGTCAAATGACCTTGTTCCATAAGGCGCGCGCGCGTTGTCTCCAAGATAGATATAATCGTACTGAGGCAACTGCTGCTTCAATTCTTTTAAAATGGTCAGACCACCATAACCACTATCAAAAACGCCAATGGGTGCTTGCATAAAATAAAAATTCCTTATTCGTTAATACACTTAAACAAATACACCCCGTTGTAGACAACGGGGTGTATTCAGTATATATTGATTAAAATATTACCCCTTTTTTGCTGGAGCTGCTGCTGGTTTTGCTGCACCACCTGTTGCTGCTTTAAATGCATCTTCGATTTCCTTAGGAACTGGAAGCTTTAATCTTAAAGCCACACGGATCGTTAAGTTATCAGCGATAGAAGGTTGCGCATAAGGAGACAAAGCATCTGCCTTTAATACTAAATTGTATTTTTGCTCAGCAACTACTTCACTTAACGCTTGTGCGATTTTTTGTCTGTAAGGCAATAACAAAGACTCTTGTTTTTGCTCCATCATTTGTTGTTGGTACTGTTGCCAGTTGATCAACTTGTATTTTAAACGATTTAAATCGTCAGTCGCCATTTGTAAAGCCTTTGGTCTTTTTGACAAATCTGCAGAATCTCTTCTGTAGATGCTATCTTTTACTTGGTAATCCTTTAATGTGTAGTTATACTCATCTTGTAAAGAATCTTTAGCATAAGAACTTAATACCGTATCTAATTTCTCTTGGATACCAGGAAATAAAGCAATTACGCTTTGATCATCGAAGTAACCAATCTTAGTTTGTGCTGTTGCACTGTTACCGAAAGAACATGCCACTAACAAGATGGCTGCAAATAAAACTTTCTTCATTGTCTATTTTTTGTTTGTTTGTTTAATTATTGATGACCCCAAGATCTTTTAAAATATCGTCGCTTTTATCCAACTTCGGGTCTGCAAATATAATGGTAATTCCTTCACTTTTATCCAAAATGAAGTCATACGAACGAGCGGTAGCCATTTTTTGAGCGGCATTATACACCCTATCTTGGATAGGTTTAACCAATTTTTGGCGCTCTTTGAACAAATCGCCTTCGTAACCAAAACGTTTTTTTTGTAAATCTCTCAATTCCTTCTCTTTCATAAATAACTCATCCTCACGCTTCTTTCTTAAGTCCTCAGATAACATGAATTGCTCCGCTTCATAGTTCTTATACATTTTGTCTAAGACCATTTGCTTCTCATCTATTTCTTGCTGCCATTGATCCCCTAAAGCTTTTAATTTTTTATCTGCTTCCTTATACTCGGGAATACGATCTAAGATATACTTGGTATTGATGACTGCATATTTTGATTGTGCTTTTGCAGTATATGAGAAACTCATTATCAACACACTCAATAAAAATAATTTTTGCAATTTCATAATTCTTGTATTTAAAAGTTCGGTTTATTCAGGTTCAAATCCTAACATGAAGGTGAATCTAGCAGCATCTTTTAATGCATTGGTGCCATCTAAACGATCAAGACCAATACCATAGTCAAATCCAAGTAGACCGAACATTGGTAAGAAGAAACGCATACCCACACCGACAGACCTTCTTAGTTTAAATGGATTGTATTCTTTCATGCTATACCAACCATTGGCTGCCTCAAAAAAGCCCAATGCATAAATGGTACTACTAGCGGCTAAACTTAATGGATATCTAACCTCCACTGCATATTTGTTGAAAATTGTAAATTTCTGTCTAGAAGATTGTTGGTCAGGATTGACTTTAGGATTAGATGATTCATACACTGGATAACCTCTTTGTGCAATGATATCGAAACCTAACAAAGCAAACTGATTACTCAAACCGGCATCTCCCACTTGGAAACGTTCGAAAGGAGATACTGCTAATTCTTGATTATACCTTCCTACAAAACCGTATTTAGCAGCAAATTTCAAAACAAATTGTTTATTACGATCTTCTCCTGCTGGTTTACCTAAAGGCACATACCATTCGCCATTGAAACGCCATTTATGGTATTCCAATAATTCATAAGGATTTTTCTTAGTCGCAAAATTTGGATCAAATAATGAGTAAGGTGGTGTTAATTGACCACTCAACATAAAAGTAGAACCTGTTCTTGGGAACAAAGGTTGGTCAACTGAAGTTCTTTGTAAAGCGATTCTAAGGTTTAAGTTATTAACCACACCATTGTCAAAATTTGGAAGATTGAATGGATCAATCGCATAATTCTTTAAAGTATAACGTGTATAGTTCACACCCATACTTAAAGAGAAATAGTCATCAGGCCATGCCAATTGACGACCAAATGATACAGTAGCACCTGTCGTAGAAATATACCTTGAATCAGCTGCGTTAGGATCAAACAAGCCTGTTAACTGGTCAAAAGTCTGACCAAATTTAGTATTGTATACACTTACTGTTAAGGTATTACGCTTGATTCCTCCAAACCATGGCTCTGTAAAGGAGAAGTTAGTAGATCTAAATGCTTTTCCATTACTTTGGAAGCGTATACTTAATTTTTGACCATCGCCCATTGGCAATGGATCCCAAGCTTTTTTATTGAAAATATTTTTAGAAGAGAAATTGTTAAAAGTCACACCCAATGTTCCAGTCAAGCCAATAAAACCACCCCATCCAGCACTTAATTCTAATTGGTCACTTGATTTTTCTTCTACCCCATAATTGATATCAACCGTTCCATCTTCCGGATTTGGAATTGGATCAATTTTAATTTTTTCTTGGTCAAAATAATTCAACTGTGAAATTTCACGTTGAGAACGTATCAATAAAGAACGGCTAAATTTATCTCCAGGTACAGTTCTTATTTCACGACGAATGACAAAATCTTTTGTTTTATCATTTCCTGCGATTCGAATTGTTTTGATTGTTGCTTGCGGACCTTCTTGCATTCTCACTTCAAAATCGATCGTGTCATTATAAACAGCAGTTTCAATTGGATTAATGCTAAAGAATAAATACCCGTCATCTTGGTATAAGCCACTAATATCACCACCCTCTGCTGTTGGTGTTTTTCCTAATTTATTAAAAAAGACTTCTCTATTATAGATGTCTCCTTTTTTTATATTCAAAATACTTGCTAAAACAGAGTCTGGATATTTTGTATTACCTCTCCAAGTAATGTTACCAAAGAAATACTTTCGTCCTTCTTTGATCTGCATATCAATATTTAAATGCCCAACTGCATTATGGTACACAGTGTCCTTTTCAATAACTGCATCTCTAAAGCCCAAAGAGTTATAATAATTCAATAAGTTATCCTTACTCTCATCGTATTTTTTGATATCGTATTTAGAAGAAGAGAATCCAATTCTTGCATATGGATTCAAAATCTTTTTTGTCTTTGAAAAAGTCAAGTAACCACGCTCTTTTAAATATTGATCAAATGTATATGGCGTAGTTTTAACGATTGCTGGTTTATCATTCACTGGGAATAAGGTTAAACGAGATTTTTCATGAATCTCTTTTAAGCTTTTCTTTAACTTCGTTTCATCAATCAGGTTGCCTCCAAAATTGATATTATTGATTCTAACTTTAGGACCTTTGGTTACAATAAACTCAAGTACTAATTGATTTTTTCGAATGGTGTCTTTTGTTTCTCTAATTCTAACAGATGCGTCCTGAAAACCTTTTTCTGCATAGAATTTTTTGATGCCTTCTATCGCAGTAATACGCATGTTGTCTGTTACAACTCTATTAGGTGTTAACCCTGTTTTACCAGAAAGCTCATCTGTTTCAGATTTTTTAATTCCAGTAAAATTAAATCGAGCTAATCTTGGTCGTTCAACCACGTTGATTTCAACATCAATTTCATTTCCTTTTACATCTGTCAAATACACACTCACATCACTGAAGTAATTTTGATCCATTAACTTACGAATCGCTTTCGCAAAATTATCACCTCCAGGTAAGGCAACTTCATCCCCCTCGTTTAGAGTAGATAAAGACAACAATAAATTTTCGTCGAAAAATTGATTACCAACTACTTTAATAGATCGAATCTTATATTTAGTAGGTGTTTTTTGATTTAAGATACCCAGCAACTTGACATTGATCTGGCTAACAGAGTCTTGCACTTTTTGGTCTTGGGCAAAACTAGAGGTGGATAAGATAAGAAAGGATAGAATTCCTATAGTAAACTGGGTCAATTTCTGCATCTGCTGGTGGGGCTAAGTATATATAATTTATAAGAGGTGCAAATTACTCGTAATATTTCAAAGTCTTTGTTAAAAAGCCAAAAAAACACATTAATAATTTTAACTATTTAAGTTGATTTGAGCGCTTGTTTTGCCAAAACGGCGTTCTCTGGACTGATAATCCAATAAGGCAGCAATAAATGCTTCTTTGCCAAAATCCGGCCAGCGGGTTTCTGTGAAATAAAGTTCCGCATAAGCAAGCTGGAAAAGTAGAAAATTACTGATTCTATACTCTCCACTTGTTCTAATCATCAATTCAGGATCTGGAAATTCCTTGGTAGATAAGGCTTGTTCAAATTGTGCCTCATCTATCTGAGAAGGATCTAACTGACCATCTTGTACTTGTTTAGCCAGGCTTTGTGCTGCATGAATAATTTCCCAACGACTGCTATAACTTAAAGCTATAACTAATTGCAAACCAGTATTTTGTGCAGTTTTTGTAGTTGCATTTGCAAGGGCTTCTCTAGCTTCAGCCGGTAATAAATCTAGGTTCCCAATAAAATGAAGTCTTATATTATTTTGATGTAAATCAGGTACTTCTTTGCTGATTGTATCCACAAATAAGGACATTAATCCAAGTACTTCAGCTTGTGGTCTATCCCAGTTTTCGGTACTAAACGCATATAAAGTAAGGTACTGAATACCCATCTCCGTAGCTGCTTCCACCACTTTGCGAACACTAATAACACCATGGTAATGACCATATAAGCGGTCTTTACCTTGCTCCTCTGCCCACCTGCCATTCCCGTCCATAATGATGGCGACATGTTTTGGAAGCTTATTTAAATCCAAATTTTCCATGATGTAAAAATAAGAAAATCAGCAGGTTAATTTCGCTTAATTTTAAGTCTGCTAAAGAACCCTGGCTTGTTTTGACTCGATTCTTTCTCTTTTAAGCTAGCCAATTTCGATCTTTTACCCGGTTTCCACTTCTCTTGTCCATAAATTTTGATCAAATTATAAGACAAACCTGCTTTAAAAGAAAATAATTGGTCTTTCCCAGATCTGCTTCCTTGATAATTATACTTAACTGGCGTAGCGCCAGTTGCAACAGAAGCAACTTTTTGTGTTTGAACAATTATAGAACCATCGGCTAAAAAGTCTAATTCGTCAGAATTAACAAAGCGATACATGCCTTCTCCAAACAAATTCCATCTTTGAGATAAATTATACTTGAATCCAAATTGAACCGGGAAATGTAAGAAACCTTTCGCCTTCTTTACCTCAGGTAAACTTACAGAATCAATCAATGGTGGGGTAAAAGTAGAATTAACATACTGTTTAATACCAGCTGAAGTAGGCAACATAAATCCAACCCCAAAGCCTAAATAAGGCGTGAAACGAAAACGTTTATTACCTTGCAAGTACCTGGCAAAATTAAATTCCCCCATCAAACTTATATCATGCAAATCGCGTGAAAATCGCATCCCTCTTCTTTTAGCATATACATTATAAGACAAGGTGTCATTCAATCCTACTTGTATTTTTTCATAATTAATTCTAAATCCTGCATAGTCATTATATTGTTTTTTATAATACAAGCCGCCCAAATATTTGTAAGTAAAAATGTCTGGTGCAAGGTCACCTCTATAGCTTGACATACCCCCATACACACCAACCTCGCCTCTATTTTCAAGTAGTTGCAAATGTTGTCCAGTCACTGTAAAAGCTAAGACAACAAAACAAATAAGAATGAATATTTTTTTTGACATGCTTAATTTCTTTTATCTAATCCCCAAGTCAACTTTGTTCTTAAGGTGGTTAAATAACTGTTTTCATTTAATCTTATAAAATGCACGCAGAAGTTTTCTTTCTTCACTGCAATTTGAATATTAATTGGAACAATTTCTTTTCTCGCGTCTAAGGCACAAATTAATTCATCTGTCCTGCCTTCTATTTCAAATGAAATAACAGAACTGTCTGGAACAACGACCGAGCGTACATTTAAATTATGAGGCGCTACTGGCGTAATCACAAAGCTAGAGGATTCAGGAAATAAAATAGGGCCATTACAACTCATATTGTAACCAGTAGAACCAGTTGGCGTTGCTATAATTAATCCATCTGCCCAATAAGAATTTAAAAATTCACCATTTAAATAAGTGTGAATTTTGATCATAGGAGAGGTATCACGTTTATGTATAGCAAACTCATTTAATGCATAAGGTGTGCTATTGAAAACAGGAATGCTACTATCTATATGCAATAGAGTTCTTTTATCAATTACATAAGACCTGTTTACTAAAGCCTCCACCATAACGGACAATTCGTCCTTTGAAATGGTTGCCAAGAAGCCCAATCGTCCATAATTAATGCCTAATATAGGAATCAAAGTATCGCCTACTAAGGTAATGGCATCTAATACGGTCCCATCACCACCTAATGAAATCAAGCAGTCAATATTATTATGTAAATCCAATGAAGACTCAAAAGCAATCATTGGCGTGGAAACCAAATTAGATAGATTAAACTTTTTAATTAATTCTGCGTAAATATGAATGGTAATGCCATGTTGAGCTAGCTCAGCAATCAAATCGATTAAAGATTGTTGCTGATCCAAGTCTACCCCTCTACTATAAATGGCTACATTCATGAAACAAAGTTAAAAATTAATTCCGCCGTGCAAATATAATCCTTTGTCACCCAATTGGTTGATACTATACTCCATATTTAATACAAAGTCGTATATACTAATGACGTCTAATCCAATACCGGCAGTCCTTAACAAGCTATTAGCCAATGGATTCGCCTTGTTTTTTTCTTGACTATACACATAACCTAAATGCGTAAATGCCTTTAGATACAAAGTATATTTAACAGATGGTAAGAATTTTTTTGTAAGTGGATTTACAACAGTATAAGACCCAATTCTTTGATGAAAGGAACCTTTGAATAAGGTTGCTGCATTTCCATCCACCACATAATATTCTAAACCATGCATTTGCATTAAACCATAACCCATTATTTTTCGATCAGAATAATTTGACTGTTGCATGATTCTTCCAATTGTCAATGATTCGGCAAGAAAGAATCTAGTTGGAGTGATTGGTTTAGCCACGACCTGTCTAAATTGTAATGCAGTTAAATTACTCTCTTTTGAAAATCTTTGAAAAATGGCAATGTCTGTGCTAGCTCCTTTTGTCGGATAAGCATTGTAATCGAAACGCACTTTTGAATAAGCCAGATTAAGGTCAAAGAAAGAATAACTTTTTTTATGATTCGGTAAAAAATCTGGGGCAATAGCATAAGCAGAATCAGAAATAGACTCATTGCCCTGCCCTACTTGTAAATTAACCCTTTCAAATAAATTAGGCCTATAGGATAGATTTAAATTCGCTCTATAACCTTTCCGAATCACGTCTTCTGTTTTTAAGAATATTTGTTTATTCTGATCGGTTTTATAATTGATTTCCTTTTGATTGAATTGCGCCCAACCCAAGCCTAGTCCGTATTTTAATTGTTTGTCAATAAAAGGCATTTGATACTTTACTGTCGCTTGATGTGTATAACCTGTGATATAGCCAACGGTCAACTTGTCGTTGTTGCCAGTTACATTTCCTTGTCTTAAGTTAATACCATAGTTAACACGATCAAGACTTCTATTTTGTTCATTCCACCATTGACTAAAATTCCTATCAACCCATCTAAAATAAGGCAACGGGAAAAAATACCAACGTTCTTTTAATTGAATAATAATTTTCACAGTTACGCTATCCAATTGTTCTGCACGCACATTAGACTCTAAAAATAACGCGGTGTTAAATAATTGTTGTTGTGCAATAGTATTGAGCATGGATAATGAATCTTTAGAAAGCACATCACCCACTTTATAAGGTAGCTCTCTCTTAATGATATAATCCCTCGTTTTTTTATTGCCTTTTATTTCAATATCTGTAATTCTTATTTGAGCATAACCTAATTGACTAATGCATAGTAAAGAAAAGAAAAGGCATTTGAAGCCAATGGATTTAAACATCTAAATAATTCATTAAATGGTGGTAATGGGCTTCAATATCATTGTGTAAAGGCGTTTTACCAAAATATTGTACCAATTGATAGTCGTATCGTTGAAAAGTCGCAATGATTGCTTGCGCTTCGTCTTTATTAATCTTCAAGGTGATAATCATCGCGCCATTCTTTTCGTCAAAATAACTATTCAATTGCAGAATTTGTGCATTATTGGATTCAACTAGTCTTGACATTTCGGCCAAAGAGTATTGATATGGCGCGACAGATAAAACCAGAATGGCCCCTGGCAATTCCACGCCCAAGAATTTTGCCAACGCATCATTCAAGCTTTTTTGTGGAATCATTCCAATGCATTCTTGTTGTTCATTCAAAACTGGCAAGATGCTTAATTGATGTTTAGAAAATAAATCTAATGCAGTTAAAAAATGTGCGGTATCTGCAATCATTATTTTTTTAAGCTGCTCAGACAAGACGATTAAATTTACAGATTCATCTGCATCTAACAGATCTGATTTTTGCACTAAGCCTAAAAAATAATCATCTTTGACTACAGCTAATTCTTGTATATCAAAATCTTCCATACACTGCAGTGCAAAGCTCACTTTATCTTCTAAGTGAAGTAAAGGAAATCCTTGTGCGGTAATAGAAGCAGCTAACATTGTATTAAATTAAGCGTTTGCTTTTAAAAACTTTTCCAAGATATCGTTGAATTCATTTGGCACTTCCATCATAGGTGCATGACCACATTTGTCTATAAATGCCAATTCGCTATTTGGAATTAATTTATGAAACTCTTCTCCTACAAAGGGCGGTGTTACATTGTCATTTTTACCCCAGATCAACAGCGTTGGCACTTCAATTTTTCCAAGCTCTTCGCCAAGATTATGTCTAATCGCACTCTTAGCTAATGCGATGATTTTAATTACCTTAATTCTATTATTGGTGATTTCAAAAACCTCATCCACCAATTCCTTTGTGGCAACTGCTGGGTCATAAAACGTCGCTGCAGTCTTTGCTTTAATATACTCGTAGTCTCCTCTTTTTGGATAAGAATCACCCATTGCATTTTCGAACAAGCCACTACTTCCAGTGAGGGTTAAAGTTTTAATTTTTTCTGGATGACTTAATATATAAACTAAGCCTACATGACCACCTAAGGAGTTCCCTAATAAATGTATTTGATCATACCCCTTATGATCTATGAATTGTTGTACATATTTTGCTAAACCTTTTACACTAGTATGTAATAGATCTAAATCAAATAAAGGCAATAAAGGCACCACCACTTTATGGGTATGTCTGAATTTTTCTATGAGGTCAGAAAAATTACTAAGTGCTCCAAATAGACCATGTAAAAGCATCAATGGTTCCCCAGTTCCAACTTCTACATATTCAAATTTGCCCTCTTTCTGTATTTCGTATTCCATAAATGTTTAACAATTAAGTGGTTGCTATAAAGATACTTAATTCAAATTAAATGCCCTGTTTATGCCTTTTCTTGTAATTGAGAAGTAAAATGCCCTAATGTTTGTTTAATAAAAGGCAAAAACTCACTCAGTTTTGCCATAAAATAAGGCCACCATTTTGCCAGGTAACTGTAACTAATTGAACCGTCCATTTTGGATTGTTCTACCACACCTAATAGGTTCATGAAGTAGATAAAACTACTCAACATAGTGCCATATATTAAAGTGTAAAGCACCATACCAAGTAATTTATTCAACCATCCAAGCATTAACCAATCTGCAGTTTGTTGAAGCAATCTTGTAATCCACCTCAAAGCAATCATGACCACCAATAAAACCAATAAAAAGGAAATAAATGGAAGCCAGTAGGAGGTGATTTTTGTGTACTCCTTTAAAAGACCAGATACAAATCCTGCAAATTGAAAAGCAAGCACCACTCCTATCAATAAAGAGAAAAAAGAGATAAGGGCTTTTATCAAACCATTACGGTACCCTTGCAAAATTGCAATGATCAAAACAGTACCTGCTAATAAGTCTAACCAATTCATTAGTTCGACAATGCATTTTTAGCAGCAGCGGCAATTAATTTACCATCTGCTTTTCCTGCTAATTGCTTTGAAGCAACGCCCATTACTTTGCCTAAATCTTGTGGGCCAGCAGCACCAACTTCTTTGATAATTACGTCTATAGCTGCTTTCACGGCTTCTTCTGACATTTGTGCTGGCAAGAATTTTTCGATCACAGCAATTTCTTCTGCTTCTTTTTGTGCTAAGTCTGTACGATTTTGCTCCTGGAATATTGCCAAAGAATCCTTTCTTTGTTTCACTAATTTTTGCAACAATTTCATTTCAGCATCTTCTGAAATAGCACCATTGGCACCAGGTTCAGTTTTTGCTTTAATAATTTCTGCTTTAATTGCACGAAGCCCTCTTAACAATGCTTCATCTTTATTTTTCATCGCGTCTTTCATCAAAGACATGACATCTAATTCTAAACTCATAATTTTTATTTTAATTGAAGGGGGAGCTTATTTCGCACCTTGTTCGATTTGACTTGCTCTAAATTTATTATAAAAGGATTTCGCAAAAGTTTTAAAATCTTCTGCCAGTGCTTTATCCTGTGTTGCTCTTAAATAAGTATCTCCCATGCCCATTAAATTTTGATAAAAGAAATCGGCCATTTCATCCACCATCATATCCTTTGTCCAAAGGTCAATACGTAAGGCAGTTTTATCTGTTGGGTCCCAAAAAGTCAACATCATTGCTCTTGCAGCCTGTGCTTCTTGAGCAGTACTGTCTGTAGCCGACCAATCAATAGATTGTGGGATTTTTTGTTCGTCTAATTGAATTTTTACCTGAATTGAGGACTCATGCATAACTTAAAAATTGAGCCACAAAAATACAATAATATTAGTGAATTTGGCTAGTCAAAACCAAGTCCCTTGGCCATTTGATGGAGGCCTTTTCTTTAAAACGGCTTATTTCGGTTTGTACCGCTTTCTCCACTTCAACACCTTTAGCGGAACGGTACATTTCGTCTTTATAATAAAGTTTCAAATGATTTGCTAAAACATCAGGTGCTTTAAAGTCAAAGTACTCTCCAGCTGCAGCCATATCGGGTAAAATAAATTCAGGACCATCCGCCTCTTTGTGCAATAAAAATGGAATTTGATAGCGCATCGAATAAGTCAAAAATTGAAAACAATAGCTATTCATTTTGCTAAAAATGGTAAGGTAGGACGCCGCAATCCATTCTAATTTAAAATCAGTGATACAAACCAATTCAACTGCATCTCTATATTTATATCCAAGCAATAAAGTGGCCGCTTTTTGCCTATCTTCTTCCGATGCTAATACAAAAACAAGGGACATGGTACTTAGTTGCCATTTTTTAAAAATAGAAAAAGATTTGACAATTGTTACAATTTCCTCAGTTTCCACAAATGCAATCAGGTATTGGTTTCCATCGGTTAAGGCAGATCTTATTGGAGCCAACTGCGACCACTCATAAATTGGAAGTGGTGCATTTTCAATTGCGACGCTTTTGGCACCAGGTCTATTTCTAACATGCCATTCATCCAATGCCACAACTTGAGATGCTGCTTGTAAAGTTGTATTGAATTTTTTTTCTACAAGCTTCTTTTTAAACCATCCCATCTTGCTTTCTAAATGAGGCAATGACAAAGGAATGAAAAAAGAGCGCATGTTTTTACCCCATTCAGCCACTGGGCCAAAATGAATCAAAATAGTTGAATTAGGTGCCGACCCCAACGAAGCTATTTGTTTAGGTTCAATCCATTCTACCTTTAAATCACTTGAAGGATTGGTTATAGACGAAACGATATAAATTTTGCAAGGCTGTTCTATCTCATTGAATGCATCGGGTGTTGCCATCGCAATAAGATCTAACAACAAGGGCTCCAATACATTAGGATTAGATGGATATAAATCGTCTAGTTGGATAAAAATGCGCATAAGCAAAATTAATGCATACTTAACAATTTATCCACCAATCATTTATAGGGCTTTGTTCAACTAATTTGTACCCTACCTTTGGAACATGGCAGAACCATTAAAGCAATTGGATTTATTTGGCATGGAGGCAACACCCCCTGTTCATATTGCTGCGCCCAAACAAGCAAAGAGCATTAAACAGAAAAAGTCCTTGCCTCAATACCGTAAACCTGCCTACCAAGAAGAAATAAAGAAAGAGGAAATCGTTTCCGAACCTATTCAAAAAACGACAACTGTTCCTATTGTAGAGCCAGAAGATGCTGCCTTGCCTTCTGTTTCTAGAACGCCAATGACTTATGTAAACAGAAATATTTTACATAAAAGAGGAAGAAAGGCATTTGCAGATATGGACCAAGAGATTGACAAAATCAATGTGCCTGACGCAGCCGCTTTAACAAAAAAATTATATTACCCTATTGGAGAGGTGGCTGGCTGGTTTAATGTAAACACTTCTTTGATTCGTTATTGGGAAAAAGAATTCAAACAATTACAACCACGAAAAACAAGAAAAGGAGATAGATTGTTTCGTGCACAGGATATCGAATTTCTAAAACAGATTTATTATTTACTTAGAGAGAAAAAGTATTCAATAGACGGGGCAAAAACTTATTTGAAAAATAATAAGGAAAAAGCCAATAAAGATTTGTCTTTATTAACGAATTTAAAAGATATCAGAAATTTTTTAGTTTCGCTAAAAGCGAATTTGTAAATTATCCATTTTCTGAAAATTGAATTTGATGCGCATTCGCATATTCAATAGCTGCAAGATTTAAGCGCTCTCTAATCATTTGAAAGGCTTCTACATCAACACCTATAGTAACAAGGCAGTCAATATGTAAAGCATGAAATTGTTTGCCAGATTCTGATACAAAAACACTGAAACTATTCACCCCATTTTCTGAACTTAATATTGTACGCATATGGGTTGCAAAATTAGCAATTGCTTTCGCAGAGGTTTGAACACTTAATTGTAAGTCCATTTCGATTTTTCGTTCCGATCTTAATGAGATATTATCGACAATGGAATCCACCATTTGTTTGTTCGGTACAGAAATATAGGTTTTCTCCTGTGTACGAATACGGGTACTTCTTAATCCAATCTTTTCGATCGTGCCAGTAAAGCCGTTGACTTTAACAAGATCGCCAATGGTAAAAGGCTTGTCAAAGAAGATAATAAAGGATGCGATAATATTTTCAAGACTTTCTCTTGTTGACAATGCGACAGCAGCACCCACAATGCTTAAGCTCGTTACTAAATTTCCAATACTCTCATTAAAGACATACCTCAATACCATTAATATGCCAACGATATAAATAATCACCTTAAAGAAGTCTCTAAAAAATAAAACCAATTGATCATCTGATTGGTCTTCCGTAAGTCGAGCTTTATTTTCTAAAATGATGGAAATGAATTCTAAGGTGCGCAGACTCACACGGATCAAAAGAATAATAAAAATGAATTTGATGCCAGATTCAATGAATTGCTGCAAACTCAACTTGAACAATTTCAAATCCCAGGCTTCAGGAAATTTTAATTCATACAAGGCAATGATCGCCACCAAGAATAATAAGAAATGTTCAATGGGAACCAATAATCGATGGACATGGCTCTTTCTTAAATCGGAGTGGTTCTTTTTATCTACCCATGTATAAATTAAACTTGCAAAAAAACGAGATATCAATCTTTTAATAAGCAATGTCACCAACAGTATAACTGCAATGAACAAATAACTTCTTAAAGAATTACTTAATATTTGTTGATCTAAATTCATCTTTTAATTATGCTTTCTCCCAAGTTAATAATTGCATGCTAGTACCATCAAATACAGCATAAGTATTTAAACGAATCCAATCGCCTAAATTAATATAACGACTTTTTTCGTTGATCTTATAATCAATGGCATAATGACGATGTCCAAAAATAAAATAATCAACCGCCATTGTCTGTGCTTTCTCTTTTGTATAAAGTATCAACCACTCTTTGTCTTCCCCTAAAAAAATCTCGTCTGAGTTGCCTGTTTTAGCCCTGCTTTTTTGACTAAAGTAGTTCGCTAATTGAATACCCGCATCAGGATGCAACCATCTAAATAACCACTGACAAACCGGGTTGGTAAATATTTTCTTTAAGCGTTTATACCCTTTATCACCAGGTCCTAATCCGTCACCATGGCCTATTAAAAAAGCTTTATTGTTCAAAGTAAATTCTGTTGGCTCAAAGTACACTTTCGCATTTAATTCTTTTGCTAAATAATCTTGCATCCATAAATCATGGTTCCCCGTAAAAATATGCAAGGCTATGCCTTCGTCAGACATTTGTGCGAGGGTGCCTAATAAACGAACAAAACCTTTTGGCACCACCGTTTTATATTCAAACCAGAAATCAAAAATATCACCTACTATAAAAATAACACCGGCATCTTTTCGAGCTTCATTTAAGAATCGAACTAAACGATCTTCTCTTTTTCGACTCTCTACTTCATTAGGCGCACCTAAATGAAAGTCTGAAAGAAAATAAACTTTTTTGCCGTTAGCCAATACCATGTAATGATGTTAATTGATTAAAGTTATTGATCCAGTGTATTGTCAATTAAAAAACAATAAACCTCTTTTGGCCCATGTACACCAACCACCAATGTTTTTTCGATATCTGCTGTTCTACTTGGTCCAGTAGCAAAACTAATCATAGAAGGAAAGCCATCTGTATTATCTTTCAACTTTAGCAGGCTATCAGAAATATCATACACTAGTTGGTCTGCATAAGCAACACATATGTGAATAGGTGCGTATACGCTAGCTGTTCTTCCACTTAATTCTTTACTGCTTAAAACAATGGTGCCAGTTCTTGCTACTAAATGCGTACATAAAGTTATGGCGGCATCACAATCTCCCAAATCATCTGTCGTAACTGGATCGAATTTAAAAGTCAACATTTTATCCAACCATTCAGACTCTTTTGAATAAACCTTATTCCATCCTTTTGTAATAATCAAGGCATTCAGTTGTGCGATTAACTCTTTTTCGTCGGCACAATAAACAAATTTGCCCAAGAGTTCTGTGAACTTTTGAGCAAACTCTATTGCCATTTCTTTTTCTGTAGGAATAAAGATGGGCGTATCCATTACTTGATCAGGAAATGGAACAGGCACAGGCTCTTTCAATGCCTGCTTTATTTTTTGTAATATCTTACTTCTTGCGCCTTGAGATTCCATTTACAACTTATTCGTTATTATCAGTTGCATCTGCAGCTTGGATAGTTGCATTTGCATTTTCAATTACATCTTCTGATTGATCAGCTGGAGTGACAACGGTTGTTTCAGATGGAGCAAACTGATCGTTCGCATCTGCCGTTACAGTTGTTTCTTCAAGGATTTTTTTCTCCTCAAATGGACGGTCACCAATCAATTCTTCTACATCAGACTTATGTAATACTTCTCTTGTTAATAATGCTTGAGCTAATTTTTCTACTTCAGCTTTACGTTCTTGTAACAAAGCCAATGTTCTATGGTAGGCAGCGTCAATCATCTTACGTACTTCTTCGTCAATAATTTTTCCAGTCTCTTCGCTAAAAGGTTTTTGAAAAGTATTTTCTTGAGAAGGATCGTAAAAACTTACGTTACCAATTTTTTCATTCATTCCATAAGTGGTTACCATAGAGTAAGCCATCTTAGTGATCTGTTGTAAATCATTTGATGCGCCAGTAGAAATTTTTCCAAAGAAAATTTGTTCAGCGGCACGTCCACCTAATGTCATACACATTTGATCTGTCAATTGCTCAATCGTATATAGGTATTGTTCCTTTGGTGTATACTGCGCATATCCTAGTGCAGCAGTACCTCTTGGTACAATTGTTACTTTTAATAAAGGATAAGCGTGCTCCAAGAACCATCCGCAAATCGCATGACCTGCTTCATGGTAGGCAATCACTTCTTTCTCTTCTTTGGAAATGATTTTATTCTTTTTCTCCAATCCGCCAATGACTCTATCAATCGCATCTTGGAAATCTTTCATCTCTACACCTGACTTGCCTTTACGTGCAGCAATCAATGCAGCTTCATTACACACATTCGCAATATCTGCACCTGCAAACCCAGGCGTTTGTTCTGCTAATTTATGTACATCTAAACTTTCGGAAACTTTGATAGGTCCTAAATGCACTTTAAATATTTCTTCACGACCTTTTACATCTGGACGATCAATTGAAATCTGACGATCAAAACGACCTGGTCTTAATAAGGCAGCATCCAATACATCTGGACGGTTTGTAGCAGCAAGGATGATTATACCAGTGTCGCCACCAAATCCATCCATCTCCACTAACAATTGGTTCAATGTATTCTCACGTTCGTCATTACTCATCATGGCATTTTTACCACGTGCACGACCAATCGCATCAATCTCGTCTATAAAAATAATACAAGGCGCTTTCTCTCTTGCTTGTTTGAATAAATCACGCACACGACTAGCACCAACACCCACAAACATCTCCACAAAGTCAGAACCACTCAAACTAAAGAAAGGCACTTGCGCTTCTCCAGCCATCGCTTTTGCTAACAATGTTTTACCTGTTCCTGGAGGGCCAATCAATAATGCCCCTTTTGGAATTTTACCACCTAGTGCCGTGTATTTTTTTGGTTGTTTTAAGAAGTCAACAATTTCCATCACTTCTTCCTTCGCTTCTTCTAATCCTGCAACATCTGCAAAAGTGATATTCACTTTAGTGCCCCCTTTTTCAAATAAGGTAGCTTTAGATTTTCCTACATTAAAAATTCCACCTGGGCCGCCGCCACTACCGCCAGCACCACCGCCCATCTTACGCATCATCAATACCCAAATCACCACAATAATTAACATGGTGAAAATGGTGTTCGCAATAGGTCCAAACCACTCGCCTTCTTTGATGGTATTTTGAGGCACTTCTTGAATGCCTCTTTGCTCATAAAACTTTTGTAAACGTTCGTTGAAACTATTCCAATCTGTTACACTAAACTCAAACAAAGGCACGCCTTTAATTTTTGCCTTGTCTAATTTCTTTTTGAATTTTTGAACATAGTAATCTTTGTGAATACTATCCGGCTTCATGTACACGCGTACAATTTCTTTATTTTGAACTAAATCAATACGCTCCACATCGCCCCTCACTAACATTACTTGCTTGAACTCTTGTTCAGTCGTAGTCGTTAATTCAGGAGACATTTGAAAAAAACGTGCCGAAAAAAGGGACAAGGCAATAAGGCCATAAATCCAATAGATATTGAACTTGGGCATTTTAGGTCCGTCACCAAGCGGCGATTTCTTTTTATTATTTGTTGAATCTGACATAGTAGGTTTGCTGTTTCTGCTTTAAATATAAACAAGTTAGATGGTAGATTGTTTACTACATCATCTAATTAATCCTCATGTGTTTTTGCATCTGCATCACTCCATAATTCCTCTAACTTATAAAAACCACGAGCCTCAGGGTGCATGATATGTACCACTACATTGATATAATCAATTAATAGCCATTGACCGCCCTGCTTACCTTCTGTTTTGTAAGGAAGTTCTCCGCATTTGCTTTTCACTTCATAGTCAATGAAATCGGCAATTGCTTTTAATTGAGTGGTATTATTGGCTTCGCAGATAATGAAAAAGTCTGCAGCTGCTTCATGTACTTTTTTAAGATCAAGACTAATGATATTTTCTCCTTTTTTATCCAAGATCGCCTGAATAATAGTTTTGAAAATTTTTGAGCTCCTAGTGAGCCTAGTAACCGTACTTTTTTTACGGTCATTTAAAGAAGAAAGTTGTTCCAATGCGCTTATTTTTAATGTGTTAAATCCTGTTTCTAAACTAACTTTACAAAAATAACAATTCTTTGTCACTAGCCACACCATTTAACATATTAGGCGCGCCGTTGATAGAACTGTCTACGATAGATAGTACCAATATCTATGCCATGGCACAAATAAAGGAGGGTTTGGCCAAGTCTGGCAGTTGTTATAGAGCAGATTTTCAGACCCAGGGCAAAGGGCAACATGGTCGAGTTTGGGAGAGTTCAAAGGGTCAAAACCTACTTTGTACCTATATTTTAGAACTAAAGCAGCTAGATTCAACCAAAAAATGGGTTCCAGAACACCAAATTGGCTTTTCAGCAGCAATTGCATTAGGCATACGAGGTTTTTATGATGTTTTAACCAATGGAGATACTAAGATTAAAAGGCCCAATGATATTTATTGGCGTGACAGAAAGGCAGGGGGTATTTTGATTGAAAATATAGTGAGGGGCACAGAATGGACATGGGCCGTGGTTGGAATTGGAATCAATGTCAATCAAACCCAATTTTCGCCTGATGCGCCCAATCCGGTTTCCTTAAAACAAATTACTGGACGCGAATGGGATACCCGTTCTTTGCAAGAAGCACTATCAAAAGCTTTAACTAAATCCATTGAAAACTGGTTGCTATTAGGAGCGGAAGCAACAAATAAAGAATTAGACAAACACATTATCGACCTGGCAAAAAGAAATTAATAATGAGTACAACAACAGATACAAATAAAAAGATTGCGTTAACACAATATTCAAAAGGTGCAGGATGTGGCTGTAAGATAGCACCAGCAGTACTTTCAGAAATTTTAGCACAACATAGTGTGGGCATAAGTACGCCAAAATTATTAGTGGGTAATGATACCAAAGACGATGCGGCTGTCTATCAGATAGATGAAACAAATGCGTTGATTAGCACCACCGATTTCTTTTTACCCATTGTAGATGACCCTTTTCAATTTGGACAAATTGCTGCAGCAAATGCAATAAGTGATGTGTATGCAATGGGCGGAAACCCTTTGTTTGCGCTAGCTGTATTAGGTTGGCCAATTGATACCATTCCTGTTTCGGCAGCACAAGAAGTGATGGCAGGTGCAAGATCAGTGTGCGCAGAAGCAGGTATTGTGATGGCGGGCGGACATAGTATTGATAGCAAGGATCCCATTTTTGGTTTGGTTGTAAACGGCATGGTGGCAATTGAAAATTTAAAAAGAAACAACAGTGCTGTTGAAGGGGATGTTTTATTATTAACAAAACCTTTGGGCGTAGGCATTTTGGCGACAGCGCAGAAAAAGTCATTGATAGAAGAAACGGATCTTGAATTATTAGTGAAACAATTAACGACATTAAATAAAGTGGGTACTGCACTTGGAAAAATAAAAGGGGTGCATGCGATGACCGACGTCACTGGATTTGGGATACTAGGACATTTAATAGAAATGATGGAGGGCAGTGGATTAGGTGCAACCATTCATTACAATCAACTACCTATTTTAGATGCTGCTAGAAAATACATTGCACAAAAAGCTATTCCGGATGCGACTTATAGAAACTGGAATGCATACAATCAACAAGTGGCTTTTGGTACTGGTGTGAATGTGATGGAAGCGTTTCAAATTTTACCCGACCCACAAACTAATGGCGGATTATTGATCGCAGTAGCACCAGAAGTATTGGAAGAAGTTCAAACTATTTTAAAAGAAGCAGGCATTGAAAATACAACGCCCATAGGCGTTTGCACGGAAGCGGCAGAAAAGAGAATACAAGTCAACGCATAGACTGAGCGCCATTTTTAATAAAAACTAGCGCAGCCATTCATAATTGAATTGAGTTTATTCAAAAATCAAATGCCCTTTGTTCTTGATTTGTTCAGGTGTTAATTCAGCAACAAGCTGCACGCCCTTGATATTACGAATGGTATGTAAAATATCTTTTACTTTTTCGTCTTCAATCCATTCGCCACGTATCCACCAAATAAAATCCATGTGTTTTAATTCTGGCAAAAGGTATTCACCATCAAATTGATTGTGGTAAACAAAATGGCCAATGGTGGTATTAGGTTCATATCCTTCGTACATCGAAAAATAATAGGTTCTATTTTTTCGTTTTAAGGCTATTTCATGGTTTGGATTAAACCTAAATTCAAAGCCCATATATTGATTCAATAAAATGCAAAACTGGTAATTTTTGATTGGCGCAGTAATGCCTAAGATTCGAGAACCCTCAAAATCTTGTTCATTTATTTCGTCCTGGTTTAAGATAATTTTTGCACTCACAATGTTTCAATATAGGTTTTGACAAATAAGGTATACAGTAATTTAAAAAGTGATATCTACTTTGATTTCGTCCGCGCCTCTTTTATAAATTAAAAAAGTAGTATCTCCTTTTTTAAACTTAGACAAAGTAGTCATATAACTCATCACGTCAATAAATTTATAGTCACCCATTTGTAATAAAATATCACCTGCTTTTAAGCCTAGTTTTTCTCCTAATTTGCCCGCAGAAGCGCCCTCAATCCTAAGTCCAGTGCCGGTATACGCATAATCAGGCATTACACCTAAGCTCACTGTAAATTTAGTGCTACGACCCATTGCCGCTTCACGTGTTTTTAAGAAATCAAGCTTGCCATAGCTATTGGTGGTTCTCACAATATGCTGAACAAAACGTAAAATGTCTTTTTGTCCAATATAATTAATCTTATCCCAATCATCGGTTGCTTTATGATAATCTGCATGACTTCCAGTAAACATAAATAAAACAGGCATGTCTTTTCTATAGAAGCTAGCATGGTCACTTGGTCCAGTACCAGCGCTATCAATGGTATATAATAAATTAGTAGGTGTTTTTTTAATAATCTCCGCCCATTTACTAGAAGTACCATATCCACCTAAGCTCATTTTTTTAGTCGCATCATACCTGCCTACCATATCCATATTCACCATATAGTTAAAGCTGGTTTTAAGTGTTGGGTTTTCTAACCAATATTTACTTCCAATCAAGCCCAACTCTTCTGCAGAAAAATGAATGATTAAATAATTGTTCTTACTATACGCATCATCTCCTTGCTTAGAAGCCTTATTTAATAATTTAGCCAATTCGATCAAAGCCGCAGTACCACTGGCATTGTCATCGGCGCCATTGCGTATCTCACTATTGATATCCAATGCATTCTTATCTTGATTGTAACCTAGATGGTCCAAATGCGCCCCAAGTACCACGGTGTGCGCCGCTTTGTTATCAATAAAAGCAACGACATTTTTTGCAGTTCTATTTTGAGTTTCTAAAACAAAATTTGCATCTATATCAAAAGTGCCAAGTGCGTCATTAAAGAATTTTTTAAAACCATCTTTCGTAATGTATACCACAGGTATTGCAAGCGCAGCGCTTGTATCGAATTTATTAAATTGAATATTATCTACGAGGCTGCCACTATTATAAAGAAATAATGCTTTTGCATTTTTCTCTTTCATGTTATTTGTAGTGGTCTTAATCCAATCCTGTAAATCAAAATGTGGATTGCTTTGTTGCTCTTCTAATACCTCTTGTAAATCCTTAAACCAAACCTGACCTGCTTCTTCTAAAGCAAGGGTCGATTTTGTTGTAAACTTTCCATTAAGAACAGCAGAAACGGTGAAAAAATCAGTCCCAAAATCCATTGGTTGTTGATTGATTTTCAAATACGCATCCCCAGCCCATTTTTTACCTTCATTAATTGGGAAAGCTTGAATAAATCCAGTCTCGCCCATCGGTTGCATACCCACAGTTTCATATTGTGCAATGATATAATCCACCGCCTTTTGTTCTCCCAAACTGCCTGCACGACGACCTTCTAACACATCACTTGCCAAATATTGAACATGTAATTTTAGATTTTTGATCATTTGACGATCAGACTTATTTTGCTTTTGAGAAAATCCAATAATGGAAACAAAAAGTAGAAGAAAACTGCTTAAAAAACGCATAAATGGAGTTTGAGCCACAAAATTAAGTAATGAAGACTAGTTTAATTCGCAAAATCAATAAAAACTGCTTAAAGTCATCTTTTTCAACTGTCTTCAATTTCTAATTTCGTAAGTAGTAGCTAGGCTTAATGGCTAGCTTTGCGACCAATCGTGAAAGCAGGTATACATATCGCCTTAGTGGGAAATCCTAATAGTGGAAAAAGTTCTCTTTTTAATGCCCTAACAGGCTTACAACAAAAAGTAGGCAATTTTCCAGGCGTCACTGTAGACAAGAAAACTGGTGACCTACAAGTTGGCCCTTACCCTAGTACTTTGATCGATCTTCCAGGCACTTATAGCTTTTATCCAAAAAGAGAAGATGAATGGGTGGCTTATCGAGTTTTAATGGGCGTGGATGAGGACGTAAAAACAGATGTGATTTTATTAGTAGCGGATGCGAGTAATTTAAAAAGGAATTTACTTTTTTGTAGTCAAATCATTGACTTAAAAATTCCAGTGGTATTGGCACTCACCATGAATGACCTTGCTCAAAAAAAAGGGATTAAAATAGATGTTGCTGGGCTACAATCCGATTTGGGCATACCGGTGGTGGCGGTTGATGCAAGAAAGAATAAAGGCTTAGGTGAACTAAAAAAAGTATTAGGGCAAATCATTGAAACACCTCGTTCAAAAAATCAGGAAAGTTTTATTGACAATAAAAACCTTGCTCCTGCAGCCATTGATGCATTTAAGCAAACCTACCCTACCCATAGTGATTATGCGGCTTTACATTATTTAATGCACCACGAAACTTTTCCTTTAGAGCAGGAGATGCAGGATAATATTGAGCAAATTGAAATAGCCAACGATTTCAACCACACTAAAACGCAGGCACAGGAAATCTTGCAACGTTACCAGCGTATCCAGGAAATCATGAAAAAATGGGTGACTGAGCCAGACCCTACTGCAAAGAAAAAAAGAACAGATCAACTAGATAATATATTCTTACACCGAATAGGTGGGTACCTCATTTTATTATCGGTTTTATTTTTATTATTCCAATCCGTTTTTTGGATGGCCTCTTTTCCAATGGATGGCATTGAATGGATTTTCACGAATATCACTACTTACTTAAATCAAGTCTTACCTCAAGCTTGGTGGCAGGACTTATTAGTAAATGGCCTAGTTGCTGGTATTGGCGGTATCGTCATATTTGTGCCACAGATCATGATCTTGTTTGGACTCATTACCTTATTGGAAGACACGGGTTATATGGCAAGAATAAGTTTCTTGAGTGATAAGCTTATGCGCAAAGTGGGATTGAATGGCAAAAGTGTGATGCCCATGATTAGTGGTTTTGCGTGTGCAGTGCCCGCTATCATGAGTGCAAGAAATATTGAAAATAAAAAAGAAAGATTACTTACTATACTTGTAACACCTTTCATGAGTTGTAGTGCAAGGTTGCCAGTTTACACCATTCTTATTTCATTAGTAATAGATGAGAAAATGTATTTTGGATTTTTAAGTTTACAAGGCTTGGTGATGATGGCCCTTTATTTATTAGGTATTGTGATGGCACTTGCAGCAAGTTTTATCTTAAAGTTTTTTATCAAAATAAAAGAGAAGAGTTATTTTATTTTAGAACTACCTGTATACCGTGCCCCACGCTGGGGCAATGTGGGTATCACGATGATACAGAAAGCAAAGATTTTTGTAGTAGATGCGGGTAAGGTAATTATTATAATAAGTTTATTGTTGTGGTTCTTAAGTTCTTATGGCCCAAGTAAAAAAATGGAGCAGTTAGATACACAATATGCAATGGCTGTAAAAGCCAATCCTGCAGCACAAAGTGTGTTAGAAAAACAATACCATACTGATAAATTAGCCAATTCATACGCAGGCTTATTAGGCAAGCAAATTGAACCAGTGATTAAGCCATTAGGTTATGATTGGAAAATTGGCATTGCTTTAATTACCTCCTTTGCTGCACGAGAAGTATTTGTGGGCACGATGGCCACTTTATACAGTGTAGAGGAAGATGACAATAGTAGTTTAAGAGAAAAATTACGTGCCTCTGTTTGGCCTGATGGCAAACCTGTTTACAGTTTAGCTACGGCGCTTTCCTTGATGGTCTTTTATGTACTCGCTATGCAATGTATGAGTACCCTTGCTATTGTAAAAAGAGAAACAGGCTCCTGGAAATGGCCTGCTATACAATTTGTCCTGATGACCGGACTAGCTTATATAATGAGCTGGGGCGTGTATATCTTATTTAAATAAACACACCCCAAACTCTAGTTATTTTTTAGTCGGAGCTGGTTCAATTTGTGTTTTAACCTGTGCAACGATTTCTGCTTGTAAGCTATCAATAGCTTTAGTAACATACACTACTTCCTGATGTGATAAATTGCTATTGTCAACAATTTGACGAATCACTGAAAGCTTTTGGTAATGCTTGTTAATGTCTGTTTCAGAAAACTTTAATGTAAATGTTTTCTCTGCGGCAAAGGCTGTTAAAGCCATCACGCCCATACCGATAAAAATACCTTTAAGTAAATTGTTATTCTTTTTCATAATTCAGTTTATTTTTTAGTTGGCGCAGCGTTCACTGTACTATCTAATTTATAACTTTTATTGATATCAGTTTGTAAACTATCAATGGCAAAGATCAATGCTTTTGCTTGAGCATGAGGCAAGTTGCTTTGATCAATCACTCCTTTGATATTGTTCAAATTTTGCCAGTGAAAATTCATTTGATCTTCAGAGAATTTAACGGTAACTACCTTTGTATAAGTGAAAGATAAAAATACCACAGCGCCTGCTGCAACTAATACTTGTTTGATTCTGTTTTTCATTTTATTGATTTTATTTTTTAAGTTTTAAAATAGTTTATTGTATAACTTGATAATACCACTTGTACGTTGTTTTGGTTGCAAGTGGCGTTGCGTTTGTATTCAATGTAAAGTTAGTATTTGTATTATTACCAACAAACACAGTTGAAGTACCCATTAAACTAGCAGTAGCCGCATTACCCGGAGTAATAATCACCACTGGAGCACCACTATAAGCTGTGCTATACTGAATGCTAGCTAACACCTCGTTCGCAGTAGTAGCATCACCAGTTGTTACTTCAATTACACCGCTCATATCCGTTCCAGTGATTTTCACAGTTGCATTGGTACCTGAACCTGCAGCAGATGCAATTGCAGGAGAAGCAGAGGTACCTTTTAAATGTTTCACTGCTAAACTTTCACCAGCTGTGATATTTGTAACAGCCGTTTTTAAAGCAGCTATCTCTTCGTTCTTTTGTGCATTTAATTCTTGGATAGATTTTGTCAATACTGGAATTAAGTTTTGGTATTTTAATCCTAGGAATTCACCCTTTTCTATGTCACCTTCTGTACCCGCAACTACTGTTGGTATAATTTGCTTCATTTCTTGTGCGATAAAACCAATCTCATTTTCATTACTAGCAATCAATTTGTAATCGACTGGTCTCAATTTCAATACTTCTTTCAAACCATAAGAAGTGTTTACGATATCTTTCTTAAGTCTCCTATCAGATCCTACTACAAATGAAGGAGATGTCACATTACCACCCACAAACATTGCCCCTGTAATACCCGCACCTCCACTCACTTGCAACGCGCCTGTAGACGTACTCGTTGATCCAGCACCATTTGTCGTCTTTAACACACCAGTCGTATTCACCAAACTCACTCCCGTATTTCCCAACTGGATCATATTACTTGC
>JACCDV010792992.1_pt1 | contig 26392 bp, 23 predicted proteins | sample 7446131 | NCBI WGS metagenome assembly JACCDV01 (sample SAMN15323448, study PRJNA562643) | freshwater metagenome | isolation source: river surface water | place: USA:Blue River Watershed | collected 2017-08-17
ATGGACACCGAGTACAACCAGTACGAAGTCGAAGCCGAAAACATGGGTGACGCCCTGAACTACCTCGAAGACGGCATGGAAGTCGAAGTGGTCTTCTACGAAGGCAAGGCCATCTCGGTGGAACTGCCCACCAGCGTGGTGCGCGAGATCACCTGGACCGAGCCCGCCGTCAAGGGCGACACCTCCGGCAAGGTGCTCAAGCCCGCCAAGATCGCCACCGGGTTCGAAGTGCCCGTGCCCCTGTTCGTGAACCAGGGCGACAAGATCGAAATCGACACCCGCACCGGCGAATACCGCAAGCGCGTCTGAGTCGGTTCGCCCACACTGTACAAAGGCCCTTTCGAGGGCCTTTTTTCTTGTCCGAGCCGTTGACGCTGTGTGGCTTGCCACACAATAAGCGCATGCAAACCACACACGACATCAAGGACAACCCACTGCCCAGCGCCTGGAGCGAACTGCTGGCCAACGAGGACGCCGCTGCGGTGATGGCGCCGCAGGCCTACCGCCTGGCCTTTGCCGACCCTGAATTCCTGCTGCGCCGCGAAACGCGGGGCATCCGCTTTCAACTTGAGCTGCTCAAGCCCGATCTGGCCCAGCAGGAGGCCGGCATCGAGCACACGGTGGTGGTGTTTGGCAGCGCGCGTTTCGTGAGCTCCGACACCGCCCAGGCCCAGCTGACCCAGGCCCGGGCCTCAGGAGACAGCGCCCGGATCCAGCTGGCCGAGCGTGCCGTACGCAACGCCGCCTGGTACGAACAGGCCCGTGAATTTGCCCGCATCGTCTCGCAGCAGTGTGCGTGTATGCCCGAGCATGAGCGCCTGCACATCTGCACCGGCGGAGGCCCCGGCATCATGGAAGCAGCCAACCGGGGCGCGCATGACTGCGGCGTGCCGTCGGTGGCGCTGAACATCGTTCTGCCGCACGAGCAGGAGGCCAACCCCTATGTCACGCCCGACCTGAGTTTCAAGTTCCACTATTTCGCGCTGCGCAAGATGCACTTCATGATGCGTGCCAAAGCCTTGGTGGCCTTCCCCGGCGGGTTTGGCACCCTCGACGAACTGTTCGAGGTGCTTACCCTGGTCCAGACCCGCAAGGCCCGGCCAGTGCCGATCCTGCTCTACGGCTCCGACTACTGGAAGAAGCTGTTCAATCTGCAGACCATGGTCGACGACGGGACCATCTCGGCCCAAGACCTGGAGCTGTTCAAGTACGTGGACGAGCCACAGCAAGCGTGGCAGCAGATCTGCGCCTTCTATAACCTGCAGCCCACAGGCTAAGGTCGCCCGGGCCTCAGATACCAGGCAGCACGGCTGCCCAGTCCGACACTGGCCCCCACCACCCAGAACACCGGCGCTACCCCCGCCACTGCGCCAGCCGCACCGAACAACATGGGCATGAGCACGCTCGACGCATTGATGCTCATCAGGCGCAGGCCCAGGGCTTCGCCCTGCCGGTGCTGCGGCGTGATCTGGTGCAGGGTGCTCATGACCATGGGCTGCACTGTGCCCAGCGCCAGCCCGAGCACCATCGAACACAACCCCATGCTCAGGGCACCAGGCAACCAGGGGTAGAGCATGAAGATCAGACTGCTGGCGACCATGGCGCTGGCGATCACCTGGTATTCATGCACTTTCCGGGCAATGAACGGTAGCGCCACGCGGATGCAGGCAGCCGCCACGGCAAAGCCGCCCAATATGGTGCCCACCTGCGATGCACTCAGCCCGCGCTCATGGCCCAGCACCGGCACCACAAAGGTGTGCACATCCCAGCAGGAGGCCAACAGCCAGTTGACCGCGAGCAGACGGCGCATCATGGGCTGGCGCAGCAGATCAACAGTGCGGCGCGGGCCTTCACCTGCAGGCGCAGGCGTGCGTGGGATTTCGGGAGCTTGCCGCAGCCACCCCCAGGTGATGAGCGGGAGTAAGGCCATGAGCGCAAATGCGGCACGGAATCCCCATTCATCGCCTGGCTGAGGACCAGCGTGGTCGATCAAGAGGCCCGCCGCCACCGGACCGATGAAGTTGGAAATCGCCGGACCGATCGACAGCCAGCTGAAGGCCTCCTTGAGCTGCTGGCCGTCGCCGGCCATCTTGCCCACATGGCGTTGCAGGGCGATGACCGTGATACCGGTGGCACCGCCCGTAGCCAGCGCGGTGATACACAGCACCGGAAACACCGGCCACACGGCCGCCAGTGCGGCCCCGATGCAGGAAATACCCACGCTCCAGGCTACCGGCCGCTTCAGGCCACTGCGGTCGGTCCAGCGTCCGGCGGGCAGACTGATAAAGACCGAAGTCAAGGCAAAAAGAGAAAGCAGGATCCCGACCGCCATGGCGCTGTACCCCTGCTTGAGCGCCAACAAGGGCGCAGCCATGCGGATGCCGGCCATGCAGGCGTGCAAAAAAATCTGGCCTGCGATCAAGCGGGCCAGGCCTCTTTTCATTCGTGACTGTCTGCTGCACCAGGCAGCAGGTTCTGAGCCTGTTCGTCGGGCAGGGCGTCGACCTGGCGCAGCGCCCGGTTCATGACGTTGGTGCGGGTCTGCGCCTGGTCCAGCGTGTTGAGCACGGTCTGGGTCTGGTTGCGCACCTTGGCCAGCACATCACCGAACTTGCCGAACTCGGTCTTGACCGCGCCCAGCACTTGCCAGACCTCGCTGGACCGTTTTTCAAGGGCGAGGGTGCGAAAGCCCATCTGCAGCGAGTTGAGCATGGCCATGAGCGTGGTCGGCCCGGCCAGCGTGACACGGTGTTCGCGCTGCAGCAGCTCCATCAGGCCAGGACGGCGCAGCACCTCGGCATAGAGGCCTTCGGTGGGCAGGAACATGACCGCGAAGTCGGTGGTGTACGGGGGCTCCAGGTATTTCTCGGCAATCGATTTGGCTTCGAGCTTGATGCGTGCTTCGAGCGCGCGCGCGGCGAGCTCGGCAGCGGCAGCATCTGCCCTGCCCTGCGCGTCCAGCAGGCGTTCGTAGTCTTCGTTCGGGAACTTGGCATCGATCGGCAGCCAGACCGGCTGGCCGTCGTCACTGCGGCCCGGCAGGCGAATCGCAAAGTCCACCCGGTTCTTGTCATTCGGGCGAGTGGCCACCTGGGCGGCGTACTGCTCGGGCGCCAGCACTTGTTCGAGCAGCGCGCCGAGCTGGGCTTCGCCAAACATGCCGCGCGTCTTGACATTGGTCAGCAGGTGCTTGAGGTCACCCACGCCCTGCGCGAGCGAGTGCATTTCGCCCAGGCCCTTGTGCACCTGTTCCAGCCGCTCGGCCACCTGCTTGAAGCTCTCGCCCAGGCGCGCCTGCAGGGTAGCCTGCAGTTTTTCGTCCACCGTCTGACGCATTTCGTCGAGCTTGGCCGCGTTGCTCTGCTGCAGCTGGGCCAGCTGGGTTTCCATGGTGCCGCGCATCTCGGCCAGGCGCCGGGCATTGGCTTCGGACAGGCCCTGCACCTGCAGCGCCAGGCTGTCGGTCAGGCTTTTCTGCAGCAGCGTGAGCTGCTGGGCCAAAGCGTCGATCTGCTGGTTCTGGGTGCGGGTGGCCTCGGCGCTTTGCTGCAGCAGGCTTTGCTGGAACAGCGTGAGGGTCTGCATGCTCTCCTGCCGGGCCTGGACGGCAGACTGCGACACCTCGTTGCGCAACTCACGCTCGAGGCGTTCGTTCTGGCCTTGCAGCGCCTGCAGCTGCTGCTGCAGGGCCTCGAACTCCGGCGCATGGTCGCGGGCCGGGCTGCGGCGCAAGAGCAGCACCAAGCCCATGATGACGAGCAGCCACAGGGCCAGGCCCAGTGCTGCCATGCCATCCATCAACGCAGCACCTCGGGGTTGACCGGTGTCCGGGCTTGACCGCGCAACAGGTAGTCCATCAGGTTGTCTGCCGCCAGCTGGGCCATGGCCATGCGGGTCTTGACGGTGGCGCTGGCAATGTGCGGCGTGAGCACCACATTCGGCACGGTGAGCAGATCGGGATGCACCTGGGGCTCGCCCTCGAACACATCCAGCCCGGCTGCCGCGATGCGGCGCGCTTTGAGGGCCCGGGCCAATGCAGCGTCGTCGACAATGCCACCGCGTGCGATGTTGACCAGCGTGGCCGTGGGCTTCATCAGCGCCAGCTCGTTCGCGCCGATGGTGTGGTGGGACTGCGCCGAATACGGCACCACCAGCACCACATGGTCCGCCTCGCGCAGCAGTGCGGCCTTTTCCACGTAGCAGGCCTTGCAGGCGGCCTCCAATTCAGGGGCCAGACGCGAACGGTTGTGGTAGAGCACCTGCATACCAAAGCCGTGTGCTGCACGTCGTGCAATGCCCTGACCGATGCGGCCCATGCCGATGATGCCCACGGTACTGCCGTGCACTTCGGCGCCGGCAAACATGTCGTAACGCCATTTGGTCCATTGACCGGCCCGCAGGAAATGCTCGCTCTCGGTGACGCGGCGCGCCGTGGCCATGAGCAGGGCAAAGCCGAAGTCGGCGGTGGTTTCGGTCAGCACATCGGGCGTGTTGGTGGCCAGCACCCTCGCCTTCGTCATCGCGTCCACATCAAAGTTGTTGTAGCCCACGGCCATGTTGGCCACGATTTTCAGATCCGGGCAGGCGTTCAGCAGCGGGCCGTCGATGCGTTCGCTGCCAGTGGTCAGGGCGCCCACTTTGCCCTGCATGCGGGCATGCAGTTCGGCCGGACTCATGACCACGTCTTCCTGGTTGTGGTCAACGTCAAACACCTGCTGCAACTGCTGCAGGACCTCGGGGAAGATGGCGCGGGCCACCAGAATGGCGGGTTTATTCATCATGCGAACCAGATCCAGCTCATGACCACAAACAAGGGCACCAGGATGCCGAACGACCAGGCCATGTAGCCAAAGAAGCTGGGCATCTTCACGCCACGATCTTCGGCAATGGCTTTGACCATCAGGTTCGGCGCATTACCGATGTAGGTGTTGGCGCCCATGAAGACCGCACCCGCCGAAATCGCGGCGAGCGTACCGGCGAGTGTGGTCATGAGCACTTGCGGATCACCGCCGGCGGTGTTGAAGAACACCAGGTAGGTCGGTGCGTTGTCCAGGAAAGAGCTCAACAGACCGGTAATCCAGAAATACATCAGGTTGTTGGGGCTGCCATCAGCCTGGGTCACCGCCGAAACCACGGCGCCAAACGGGCCGCTGGTGCCGGCCTTGAGCATGGCGATCACGGGGATGATGGTCAGGAAGATGCCAATGAAGAGCTTGGCCACTTCCTGCATCGGTGCCCAGCCGAACTGGTTGTCGTCGTGCACTTGGCGCGGCGTGATCCTGAGGGACACCAAGGTGATCACGATCAGGCCCAGATCGCGCACCAGGCCGGGCAGACCGACTTCGGTACCGAACACGTCAAACACCACGCCGGGTTTCCACAGACCACTCATGAGCACCAGGCCCACCACGCCCGCAAGCAACGCAAAGTTGATGCCACCGTCAAAGCCAATGCGCCTGGAATCGGGCGTCGGGTCCTGGGGCAGCACCTCTTCACGCTTGTGGTAGTACCAGGAGTCCAGCAGGTAAAAGATCACCAGCAGCGAACCGACCAGAAACAAGGTTTCCGGGAAGATGTGCTTGACCGTCCAGAAAAAGTCCACGCCCTTGAGGAAGCCCAGGAACAGCGGAGGATCGCCCAGCGGCGTGAGCGAGCCACCGGCATTGGAAACGATGAAGATGAAGAAGATCACCACATGGGCCACGTGCTTGCGGTTGTCATTGGCACGGATGAGCGGGCGGATCAGCAACATGGACGCGCCGGTGGTGCCCATGAAGCTCGCCAGCACGGAGCCGATCGCCAGAATGGCTGTGTTGAGCCCCGGGCTGCCGTGCAGATTGCCGCGGATGTAGATGCCACCCGAGACGGTGAACAAGGCCGTCAGCAAAATGATGAACGGGATGTATTCGGCCAGCATGGCATGCACCAGGTTCACCCCAGCCGCCGCCGGCCCAAACACCACGGCAAACGGCAGCAAAAAGGCCAGCGCCCAGCCCGCCGCGATCTTTCCGAAATGGTGGTGCCAGACATGCGGCGCCACCAGCGGCCAGATGGCGATTGACAACAGAATGCCGGCAAACGGCACGCCCCACAGCACGGACAGTTGGGATCCATCGAGTTCAGCTGCTGCAGCCCAAAGGGGGCTGAGCATCATGGCGGCTCCAAGGGCCAGCCGCGAGAGCTGACGTTGGCGGTGGGTCATGGGTTTCTCCTTGTTGCGAAATCTGTGAAGTAGGGTGGGCGCGATTGTTACCCCAAACGGTCACTCAGCCTTTGGTCTGGATGCCAAAGACCTGCCGCAGGTAAGCGAGGTATTTTTCATCATCACACATGCCCTTGCCGGGTGTGTCGGATAACTTGGCGACCGGCTGGTCGTTGCAGCGGGTCATCTTGATGACAATCTGCAATGGCTCGTAGCCCAGGTCATTGGTCAGGTTGGTACCGACGCCAAACGCCAGCTGGCAACGCCCCTGGAACTGATTGAACAGCTCGATGGTGCGCGGAATCGTCAGGCTGTCGCTGAAGATCAGCGTTTTGGTGCGCGGGTCCACCCGGTTTTTGCGGTAGTGCTCGAGCATGCGCTCGCCCCATTTGAAGGGGTCACCGCTGTCATGCCGTGCGCCGTCAAAGAGCTTACAAAAATACATGTCAAAGTCAGCCAGGAAGGCATTGAAGCCGTACACATCGCTCAGCGCAATGCCCAGGTCGCCGCGGTATTCACGTGCCCAGGACTCGAAAGCAAAGACCTGGCTGTCGCGCAGCCGCGGCCCCAGCGCCTGGCAGGCCTGCAGGTACTCATGCGCCATGGTGCCCAGGGGCGTGAGGCCCAGCAGCTGGGCGTAGTACACATTGCTGGTACCGGCAAACTGGCCGTTCGGGCCGGTGCCCAGGCGGGCGGCCAGTACCCGCAGGACCTCTTCGTGCCAGGCGCGTGAAAAGCGCCGGCGTGTGCCGTAGTCGGCGATCTTGAGGGCCTGCAACGCGGGCTGCTGCAACTGCGCGATCTTGGTGTCCAGACGGCGACGCCCCTCCAGCAGATCAGGCACTTTCTGGGTGTTGCGAAAATAGACCTCGTTGACAATGGCCAGCACCGGAATTTCGAACAGGATGGTGTGCAGCCACGGTCCGGAAATGGTGATGTCGATCTCGCCGCTGTCCAGTGGCGTGACCTGGATGTATTTTTCGTTGAGCCGGAACAGGCCCAGGAAATCCACAAAATCGCTCTTGATGAAGCGCAGGCTGCGCAGATAGCGCAGCTCGGACTCCTTGAAGCTCAGACTGCACAGCGAGCGGATCTCGCTGCGGATCTCGTCGGCAAAGGGCGCCAGCTGCACACCGGGGTTGCGGCACTTGAACTTGTACTCGACCTGGGCCCCCGGAAACTGGTGCAGCACCACCTGCATCATGGTGAATTTGTAAAGGTCGGTATCCAGCAGACTCGTGATGATCATGAAACGCGGCTGCGGCCTCTCGGGTGCCACATAGAATGGGTTGAACAGCAATGTTAAGCGAAAGGTCCAGGCCTCCGACCCGGGTGCATCCGGACTGATTTCAGCATGTGGCCGCACACCCGTCGGCCTGATTTGGAAAGGGAGCCCATGGCCCACGCGCCGTCATCGTCCTTGCTCGACCTGATCAACCAATTGCAGCGGGCCGAAAGCCTGCCCGAGCGCAACCTGTGGTTGCACGATCTGCTGCAATGGGTGCGCGGCGACCGCCGCAACGTCACGGATGCCGCCGCGCGGCTGGGCCTGCTGGTGGATGCCCTGCTGGCCAGGCCAGAACACACCGCGGCCTTCGCACGCTGGTGGCAGCTTTGCCGCGACGACATGGACGCCACGCCGCTGCTCTCCGATCTGGGTTTCGCACCTCGCACCTCCTTTGCCAGCGAACTGGGCCAGCGCCTGCGTCTCAAAACCCTGCCGGCCACCCCCGATACGGCCAATTGGGAGGTGCTGTTCCAGTTCCTGCGGCCGGAAACCTTCGATGCGCGCTGGCTGCAGGGTCTGGATGCACAGACCCTGCAAGGGCTGGAGCGTCTGCTGGCGCACGATGGTCCATCCGGCTCGCTCCACGCCCAGCTGATGGATGCACTGACTTGCTGCATTGGTCAGATCCACGCCTTCGGATGCGCCTCGGAAATCCGCACGCGCATGAGCCACCCGCAAAACGACGCGCTGCCCTTTCATGCGCTGCAATCCCAGCTCGATGACTTCAAGCACAGCCTCGGCCAGGCCGAGGCCGGCCAGGAGGCGGCCCAACGGCTGCGCCAAGGGCTCGATGCCTGCCGCCAGGCAGCTTCGGGCATCTACACGCACCTGGAAAACAATGGCATTTCGGTGGGCATCGTCTTTCGCCTGCGCCAGCTGCGCGAGCGGGTCATCCGCTGCAAACTGCTGATGGACACGCTGATGGCCCCCTCGCCCGTACCGGCGATGTGCCACCTGCTGGCCCACCTGGCGCAGGCTGCGCACAACACCCGCAGCATCCGTGCCCTGTGGCGCGGAAACATGCATTTGCTGGCCGCCAAGATCACCGAGCGCAGCGCAGAAAGCGGCGAGCACTACATCACGCGGGACGCCAGCGAGTTCCGCGCCATGCTGCGCAAGGCCTGGGGCGGTGGCTGCGTGATCGGCCTGACCACCTGGGCCAAGTTCGGCCTGTACGGGCTGGCGCTCTCGCCTTTCTGGTCGGGCCTGGCCACGGGGCTGAACTACGCGCTGTCCTTCGTGGTCATCATGCTGCTGGGCTGGACCGTGGCCACCAAACAGCCGGCCGTGACCGCGCCCTCCATGGCCGCCAAGCTCAAGCAGCTCGACGATGCCGAACAGGTCAACGGCTTTGTCGATGAAGTGGCGCACCTCTACCGCTCGCAAATCGCGGCCATCGTGGGCAACATCAGTGCCGTGGTGCCCATGGTGCTGCTCATTTGTGCGCTGCTGGTGCTCGGCGGACAGGGCAACATGCTCAGCGCAGAACAGGCCCACGGGGTGCTGGCCGACACCCATCTGCTGGGGCCCACCGCCCTGTTTGCGGCGTTCACCGGGGTGCTGCTGTTTGCCTCCAGCCTGGTTGCCGGCTGGGTTGAAAACGCCTTTGTGCTGCACCAGCTCGAATCGGCCCTGCGCTACCACCGCGGTCTGTGGCACCTGGTGGGCGAGCGTGCGGCACTGCGGCTGTCGCAGTTCATGCGCTGCAACATCTCGGGGCTGAGCGCCAACATCTCGCTGGGGCTGTTGCTGGGCCTCACGCCGGTGCTCGCGCAGTTCTTTGGCCTGCAGCTGGAGGTGCGCCACGTCACGCTCTCGTCTGGCCAGGTGGCGGCTGCAGCGCACGCCCTGGGCTGGCCTGTTTTGACAACAGCGGAATTCTGGTGGGCAGTGGGCGGCGTGCTGGTCGTCGGGCCGCTGAACCTGGGGGTGAGTTTCTACCTGGCATTCCGGCTGGCGCTGGCAGCACAGGAAGTGCAGGCGCACCACCGCGGCCGCATCGGGCAGGCCCTGCGCGAGCGCATCCGCCAGACGCCACTGAGCTTTTTCTGGCCACCCAAAAGCTCAGACAGCCAAACGCCCGCGGCGCATCACTGATCAGCCCAGGCGACCACCCGTCAGCGTGAGCACCCGGTGCGCATGCGACGCCAGGATCTGGTTCTGCTCGGCCACCAGCAGCGTCATGCCCTCGCGGGCGAGCTGCAGCAGCCCGTCGCGCATGGATGCCACCAAAACCGGCGCGATGCCCTCGCAGGGCTCGTCGAGCAGCAGCAGGCGCGGGCCAGTCATGAGGGTACGGGCAAGCGCCAGCATCTGCTGCTCGCCGCCGCTCATCTGGCTGGCCGGGCGCGCCAGCATGGGCTGCAGCTGTGGAAACAGTGCCAGCACCCGTTCGTAGCGCCGGCGCGGCGTGCCCTGATCACGCGCGTCGGCGGCGATCCAGAGGTTGTCCTGCACCGACAGGCCAGTGAACAGGCGCCGGTCTTCGGCCACAAAACCCAGGCCGGCGCGGGCACGGCGGTGCGCGGGCCAGCGCTCGATGGCCCGACCGTCCCAGACGATGCGGCCCTGCACCCGCGGGCCGATGCCGATCAGTGCCTGCAGCAGCGTGGACTTGCCGGCGCCGTTGAGGCCCTGCAAAACCACCAATTCACCCTCGGCCACCTGCAGCTGCACGTCAAACAGCGCCTGCGCATGGCCCCACCAGGCGTTGAGGCCTTCAACCGCGAGCATGGTCCTGCCCTCCGTCCAACACCGTGGCGCCCTGCCCCAAGGTGAAATCCTGTCCCAGATAGCCTTCGCGCACGTGCGGGTCACGGGCCACCGCCTCGGGTGTGCCGTCGGCCACCAGGCGGCCCTGCATCAGCACCAGCACCCGGTCGGCCACGCCGAACACCGCATCCATATTGTGTTCGGTGTAAAGCACGGTCACGCCCGCAGCCACCACCTGACGCACCAGCGCCATCATCGCCGCGCGCTCGCTCGGCGCCAGGCCGGCGGCGGGCTCGTCGAGCAGCAGCAAACGCGCTGTCGACCCAGTGGCTTCAGGCAATCCCGCCAGCGCTATCGCCAGTTCCAGCCGCTTGCGGGCACCGTAGGGCAAATCGGCGGCCACCCCATCGGCCTGATCTTCGAGGCCGACCTGCGCCAGCTGGGCCATGGCGGCATGACGCTCGCGCTGCGCCAGACGGTCCCACCAGGACAGGCGCTGCGCTGCGCGCACCAGCTGCAGGTTCTGCACCAGGCTGAGGGCTTCAAAGGTCTGCGCCACCTGGAAGGTGCGCGCCATGCCCAGCGCCTGGCGCTGCGCAGGCGCCAGCGCGGTCACTTCGCGGTCCTGCCAGAACACCTGACCGGCACCGGGGATCTGCTGACCGGCCAGGCAGGCAAAGCAGGTGGATTTGCCGGCTCCATTGGGGCCGATCAGCGCCACGCACTGGCCCAACGGTACTTCGAAGCTCACGCCGTCGAGCGCCTTGACGCCGCCATAGTGCCGCAGCAGGTTCTGCACGCGCAGGCTCATGCGGCACCTCTGCTCAGACGCAAACGCAACCACAGCGCCTGCAGCCCACCCAGCAGCCCACTGGGCGAGAGCACCATGACCAGCATGATCACCACGCCCAGCACACCGCGCCAGTATTCCAGGCCACGGCCGAGTTCGGCGCCGCCCCAGACCAGCAGCGCACTACCCAGCAGCGCGCCCCAAAGCTGGTGCACGCCGCCGAGCAAAATGACCAGCAGCGCATCCACCGAGGTGGCCACCCCCGCGGCCGACGGAAACACCGCGCCCTTGATGGCCGCCCACAGACCGCCCGCCAGCCCGGCGAGGACCGCACTGAGCACAAACACCTGGTAACGCAGCCGCGCCACCGGCAGGCCGCTGGCGGCAGCGCGCAGCGGCGCATCGCGCAACGCCTGCAAGGCCGCCCCCCGGCTGGAAGCACTCCAGCGCGCCAGCAGCCCCACTGCCCCCAGCGCCAGCGCCAGCAGGCCCCAGCCAAATACCGCGCGGGATTCGGGTGCGATCAGCTGCAGGCCAATCAGGCCGTTGTCACCGCCGGTCAGCCCCACCCACTGGCTGGCCCCGGCCCAGATCATCTGCGCCAGCGCCAGCGAGAGCATGGCCAGGTAGACGCCGCTCATGCGGGTCAGCACCAGGCCGAACACGGCCGCCACCGCGAGTGCCAGCGCCATGCCGGCGGCCAGCGCCGGCAACAGGCCCCAGGCCCAGTGCAGGTGGGCCAGCGCTGCGCCATAGGCGCCCAGCGCGAAAAACGCCGCATGGCCAAAACTCACCAGCCCGCCGAGCGCCATCATCAGCTGCAGGCTCAGGCCCAGCAACAACATGACCAGCAGGTCTTCGGTCAGGCTGCGGTTGTAGTCGCCCTGATGCAAGGCCCAGAGCATCAGGGCCGCCACCGCCAGCGTCCACCCCACCCCCAGGCGTCCTGCCGGTTGCCGACTGAAGACCGGCACCGACTCGCGCTGGGGCACCGCCAGCGCTGCGCCACCCAGGCCTTGCGGACGCAGAACCAGCACCACCGCCATGGTCAGGAACACCAGCACCAGCGTCGCCTCGGGCACCAGGGCCACGCCCAGCGCATGGATCACGCCTATAAGCACCGCGGCGGCAAAGGCACCGCCCACGCTGCCCAAGCCACCGGTCACCACCACCACAAAGGTCTCGACCACCACGTTCATGTCCATCTGCAGGTGGGCCGGCTCGCGCGGCAGCTGCAGCGCGCCCGCCAGCCCGGCCAGGCCACAGCCGAGCATGACCACGCCCAGCATCAGCGGCGCGGGATTCACGCCCAGCGCGTCCAGCATCTCGCGGTCCTGCGTGGCGGCCTTGACCTGGCAGCCCCAGCGGGTCCGGGTTAGCAAGAGGTGCAGCCCCAGCCAGACCAGCGGCCCGAGCAGCAGGGTGAACAGCTGCCAGACCGGAAAATACGCCTCGCCCAGCGCCACCGCGCCCTTGAGGCCCGGAAAGCGCGGCGCAAAGACCTCTTCGGGACCGAAGGCCCAGAGCATGACGTCGTGCAGGGCCAGCGTCAGGCCAAAAGTGGCGACCAGCTGGTACAGCTCCGGCGCGCGGCGCATGCGGCGCAGCAGAGCAAATTCCGCCAAGGCGCCCACCACAGCGGCCACCGCCGCGCCCAGCAGCATGGCTCCGGCATAGCCCCAGGCGGACTCGCCCAGCTGGGGCCACACGTTCGTGACCGCGTGCGCCGTCACCAGCGCACCGAGCATGAAGAAACTGCCGTGCGCGAAATTGACGATGCGGGTCACGCCGAAAATCAGCGTGAGCCCGCTGGCCATCAGGAACAGCGTGGTCGCGTGGCTCAGTCCCCCCAGCAGCTGCAGCGCAAGACTGTCCAGACCCACGACCGCATGCTCCCGTGATCAGCCGACGAAGTGCGTGAAGTCCGCCGCGCTCACGCGGGTGGTCTGGAAGCTGTTGACCACGGCCGATTCGTCGGCATAGCCCAGCGACATGCCGCAGACCAGCATCTCGCTCTCGCCAGCGCCAATCAGCGGCAGGATGATCCTGGCAAAGTTGTTCCAGGCCGCCTGCGGACAGGTGTGCAGGCCTCGCGAGCGGGCCGCGACCATCAGCGTCTGCAGGAACATGCCGTAGTCGAGCAGACTGCCACGGCCCATCACCTTGTCGATGGTGAACATCAGGCCCACCGGCGCGTCAAACAGCCTGAAGTTGCGCTGGTGCTGCGCGTGCATGCGCTCCTTGTCGCCCTTGCCGATCTCCAGCACCTTGTAGAGGCCAAAACCGCACTCGCGGCGACGGTCGATGTAGGGACTGACCCATTTTTCCGGGTAGTAGTCGTAGGCCTCGGCGTATTCGGCCGCCAGTGCCGGGTTGACGGCGATCGCGTCGTGGGCGGCGCAGACCTGGCTGACCAGTTCATCGCGCTTGGCGCCCTGCAGCACATAGACCTTCCAGGGCTGGGTGTTGGTGCCACTCGGCGCGCGGCCGGCCAGTTCCAGCACCTCCATCAGCACGGCCTGGTCGACCGGCTTGTCGAGAAAGGCGCGGGCCGAAAAGCGGCTACCGATGGCGGCATCCACGCTGGCCGGATCGGCCACAACGGTGCTCACTTGGGGCTGGGGCGGGAAGTGGTTCATTGCAAGGTCTCCAGAAATTGTTTGAGTGGCGCCGGCAGCGGCACCGGGCGACGGGTTTCGCGGTCCACGTAGACGTGAACGAAATGGCCTTTGGCGGCCGTCAGCGGCTCGCCTTGCGCAAACAGGCCCACCTCGTAGCGCACGCTGGAAGTACCGAGCTTGGCCACGCGGATGCCCGCCTCGATGGTCTGCGGGAAAGCCAGCGGCGCGAAATAGTTGCACTGCGTCTCGATCACCAGGCCAATCGTCTGGCCACCGTGGATGTCGAGCACGCCCTGCTCGATCAGCGTGGCGTTGACCGCGGTATCGAACCAGCTGTAGTAAACGACGTTGTTGACATGGCCATACACATCGTTGTCCATCCAGCGGGTGGTGATGGGGCGAAAGGCCTTGTAGGCGTCCCGACCCTCGGGCTGGGGTTTGGCAGGGGCATTCATGGCGGCTGATTGTGCCAGCCTGTTTTTGTCATTCCTGGCCGACAGCTCCAGTCGTCCCTGGCGGGCAGCTCTTGTCGTCCTAGGCTGAGGCCACTTGTCATTCCCGGCTTGACCGGTAATCCATGACTTTGCCCGCCCCCTGATCAAGACGAAGGATGACACAGACCATGTCTGCAGGTCAGACAAGTTGCCTCTGCCAGCGCCGCTGGTACTGCAAGGCCGTCGACCAGGTCTGCACCTGCACCTCGACCGTGGTTTCAATGTCGTGTCCGTACCCGCCGCCCATGCACAGCACCACCGGCAGACGCCGCTGCCAGGCCCAGTCGAAGACCACGCGGTCACGCGCGGCCATGCCGTCCATGGTGAGTTTCAGCCGTCCAAGCCTGTCGCCCTCGTGCGCGTCGGCACCGGCCAGGTAAATCAGCATGTCCGGCTCGAAGCGCCCTTCCAGCTCGGCCAGGGCGTTGTACAGAGCCTGCAAATAGTCGTCGTCGCGGCAGCCATCGGGCAGACCCACATCCAGGTCGCTGGGTTCCTTGCGGAAGGGGAAATTCTTTTCGCCATGCAGCGACAGGGTAAAGACGCTCGGATCCTTGGCGAAAATGCGGGCCGTGCCATTGCCCTGGTGTACATCCAGATCGATCACCGCCACCCTGAACGGCGTCTTGCGCCGGCGCCCGACCTCGGCCTGCATCAGGCGTGCGGTGACCGCGATGTCATTGAAAACGCAAAAGCCGCCGCCCTTGTCGGCATAGGCATGGTGGGTGCCGCCCGCCAGGTTGCCAGCCAGCCCTTCGCGCAAGGCCGCTCGTGCGGCCGCCACAGAGGCCCCGACCGAGCGCCGTGCCCGCTCGGCCATGGCAGGACTCCACGGAAAGCCGATTTCGCGATAGACCGAGGCATCCAGCGTGCCCTGTGCAATGCCCTGGATGTAGGCGGGTGTGTGCACCAGCGCCAGTTGGCCATCACTCGCTGCCGGCGCCTCGAAAAAACGCACCCCCGGCAACTCGGCCGCCAGCCGGTCGCGCAAACGGCTGTACTTGCGCATCGGAAAGCGGTGCCCTTCAGGCAAGGGCAGTACAAAGTGGTCGGCGTAGTAGGCGTGCATGGCCGGGACAGCAAAGTGCAGCATTCTAGAAAACCACCTCTAAAAGTACGTGCAAACTGCCCCTTGCTCTTGCAAACTCAAGGGATAACCCGCATACTTTCACCTATGCTGCACTGCAACATGCTGTATTCGGCCCGTAGGCCAGTTTCAGCGCAGTCCACCCCGAACTTTCAAATTGGAGATTTTCATGATGACCGCTGAACAAATCGTTGCATCGCACAAAGCCAACGTCGAAACCCTGTTTGGCCTGACCGCCAAGGCTTTCGAAGGCGTGGAAAAGCTGGTCGAGCTGAACATGGCTGCCGCCAAGGCCGCCCTGAGCGATTCTGCCCAGAACACCCAGACCGCCATGAGCGCCAAAGACGCCCAGGAACTGCTGGCCATGCAGGCCAACCTGTTCCAGCCCCTGGCCGAAAAAGCCGCTGAATACAGCCGCCAGCTCTACGAAATCGCCACCAGCACCGGCGGCGACTTCAGCAAGGCCTTCGAAGCCCAGGCTGCCCTGGCCCAGAAACAGTTCGCCAGCATGATCGACACCGCCAGCCAGAATGCCCCGGCCGGCTCCGAGTCCGCCGTGGCCATGATGAAAGGCGCTGTGGCTGCTGCCAACAACGCTTTCGAGTCCGTCCAGAAAGCCGTCAAGCAGGCTTCCGACCTGGCCGAATCCAACTTCAATGCCATGGCCCAGAACGTGCCAGGCGTGGCGCCCGCTGCCAAGTCCGGCAAAAAGCGCTGATCGAACGGGGACTTGAAAAAGACCCCGTCGTCCCGATTTCCGAGTTGTCTCCTCGGATCCTTTCGACATCGCAGAGATTCAGGGATCCCTTGAAGGGCTGATCGCAAGATCAGCCCTCTTTTTTTGCCACTTCACTCCCCGCGCTCGAACGCGGCAATCCGGTTCCTGAGCTGCGGCAGCATTGCCAGCATCACGCTGCGGCCGGCCTCGATCGAGCGCCGACGTGCGCCAAAGTCGGCACTTTTGACACCTGACAGCGACGGTCGCACCACGAATTCCGCCTCACGCAAGGCCAGCGTGTTGATGCTCTTGCCCATGATGGCAAAGGTCTGCATCAGGATCTGGAAGGTGTCCCCTGCGGGGTTGCCTTCGGGGTCGCTGGAAATGTCCACTGCGATCACGAAATTGGCACCCATCTCGCGCACCTGCTTGACGGGCACGGGCGAGACCAGACCACCGTCCACGTATTCGCGTTCACCGATGCGAACAGGCTGAAATACCGCCGGCACTGCACTCGACGCCCGCACCGCCGAACCGGTGTTGCCGCGCCGGAAGGTGACCGCCTCGCCCGTGCGCAGATCGGTGGCCACGATACCCAGCGGGATCTTCATCTGCTCGATGTTTTTGCCGCCCACCTGCCCATTCACATAGCGGGCCAGCGCCTCGCCGCGCAGCGCGCCGCGGTTGAGGATCGGCATCATCCAGTCGGTGATCTCGGCCTCTTCCATGGTTTCGGCCACGCGACGCAGTTCCTGGCTGTTCTTGCCACTGGCGTACAGCGCAGCGACCAGGCTCCCGGCCGACGTTCCGGCCACCACCTGGGGTTGCAGGCCGGCTTCTTCGAGCACCTGGATCACCCCCACATGGGCAAAGCCCCTGGCGGCGCCACCTCCGAGAGCCAGACCGATTCTTGCCTGACGCCGTTGCGGCGGGGCCGAGGCTTGCTTGACCGCGGTTTCCGTCTCCGACACACCATGATCCCGCCCCTGCGTGGGGGCTACGGAAATGGCACTGCAGCCTGTCAGCCACAGGATGAGCAACGGCCAAAACACCGCCATTGAAAAGCTATTGATAATGATTCGCATTTGCTATATACTCATTTCATTGCGACTCAAACAGGACTTCAGCATGCAAAAAAACATCATGACCATCTTGCTTGCGGGCATGGTGCTGAGCACCCCGGCCATGGCTCAGGACAAGATCCTCAACCTGTATTCGGCACGGCACTACCCGACCGATGAAGCGCTCTACAGCGATTTCACCAAAGCGACAGGCATCAAGATCAACCGGGTGGATGCGGATGATGCCGGTATTCTCGCCCGCCTCAAGGCCGAAGGCAGTGCTTCTCCAGCGGATGTGATCCTGTTGGTGGACGCCGCCCGCCTGTGGCGCGCCGAGGTCGACGGCCTGTTCCTGCCGATCAAGTCCAAAGTGCTGGAAGACGCCATCCCTGTCAACCTGCGTGCCAAGCCCTCTGACAACGGAGGGGTCGCTTGGTTTGGCCTGTCGACCCGTGCCCGCGTGGTGGTCTATGACAAGCTGAAATTCAGCAAGACGGATGTCGATACCTACGAAAAACTGGCCGATCCCAAATTCAAGGGCCAACTGTGCATTCGCTCGGGTTCGCACCCCTACAACCTGAGCCTGTTCGGCTCAATGTCCGAGCACCTAGGGCCCCAGCAAACCGAAAACTGGCTCAAGGGCCTGGTCGACAACATGGCTCGCGCGCCCAAAGGCGGTGACACCGACCAGATCCGCGCAGTGGCTGCAGGCGAATGCGGTGTGGCGGTGACCAACAGCTACTACCTCGCCCGCCTGATGCGCTCAAACAATCCGGCCGACAAGGCTGTGACAGAGAAAGTCGGGGTGGTCTTTCCCAACCAATCGAGCTGGGGCACCCACATGAACATTGCAGGCGGTGCCGTGGCCAAAAATGCCAAGAACCCCGACAACGCCATCAAGTTCCTGGAATACCTGGCCAGCCCTCCGGCCCAAAACCACTTTGCCAATGGCAACAATGAATGGCCAGCCGCCAAGGGCGTGAACATCGACAATCCGGCGCTCAAGTCCATGTCCGGTGGGAGCTTCAGGAGCGAGCTGGTGCCCATCAGTTCGGTCGGCATGAACCAGATCAAGGTCCAGCAGATGCTTGACCGCGTGGGCTTCAAGTAAAGCCCGCAGCCGGGTAGGCGCTGATCGCCTACCCGTGCCTTTTCTCAAATCGCTTTCAAAAGCCTAGCCAGCCAATAACCCAGTCCATGTGGCCTGGGGATAGCCAGCCATTGCCCAAAACTGCTGCACAGCAGGAATTCACGCTATCCCCATGAGCTCCAAAAACTCTCCACTCCCTTCGCAAAAATTGCTGCCGCTGGCGGCCGTGATGCTGGCCGGCACGGTCGGCGCCGTGGCACCGCTGCACGCACAAACCACTCCTGCTGAAAAAACCCTCAAGACCGTCACGGTCAAGGACAAAGTCGAAGCCGATATCGCCGAAGGCAAAAACAGTGTCCGCGTCACCGAGACCCGGATCGGCAAGGGCAAGCAACAGCTGCGCGACATACCGCAATCGGTGACCGTGGTCACCGAAAAACTGATGGATGACCGCAACCTCGAGACCGTCAAGGAGGCGCTGAAGAACACCGCCGGCATCAGCTTTCTGGCCGCCGAGGGCGGTGAGGAAGACATCCGTCTGCGCGGCTTCTCCCTGCAGGCAGCTGGCGATGTGTTCGTCGATGGCGTGCGCGATCCTGCCTTCTACGAGCGTGACACCTTCAACCTGGACCGGCTGGAAGTACTGCGTGGCTCGGCTTCCACGCTGTTTGGCCGCGGCTCCACGGGTGGTGCGGTCAATCAGGTCAACAAAACCCCGCGCCTGATGGACGAAAGCCAGATCGATCTGACCCTGGGCTCGCACAACCACACGCGCCTGGTCGGTGACTTCAACAAACAAACCGGTGAAAGCGCTGCACTGCGGCTGTCGGTCATGAAGACCCAGGCCGACAACAACGGCTCCGGTACCCGCCTGGACAAGGAGGGGGTTGCCGCCGCCTACCGATGGGGCATCGGTGAGCGAGACGAATTCCAGGTAGGTATGTACCACCTGGACAACAACAACGGCATCAATTACGGCATGCCCTTCATCCGACCAACACCCAGCTCACCAGTGACCGCCACCACTTTGTTGCCGCTGGATCCGACCGCGTACTACGGCGCGGCCAGCGATCGCAACCACGGCAGTGCGAGCCATGTGACCTTGGGGCACACCCACCGCTTTGGTGCCGACAGCGAACTGCGGACCGTGGTGCGCTAAGGCCGTTATGAGCGCGATCAGCGCACAGGCGCGATCCGCCTGGGCAACGCCGCACTGCAAGGTGGGCCGGCGGCCAGCCTGGCGACCTTTGGCCCCAACACCGTGCTCACCCGAGGCACCCACCTGAAGATCCAGGACATGGACACGGTGCATGCCCAGAGCGACTTCAGCAAAAAGTTCGAAGCCCTGGGCTTCAAGCATGAGCTGCTTGCGGGCGTGGATGTGGCCACCGAAGACAAAACCGTCTACGCAGCACGTAATGCAGCACAGGGCGGTGTGGACATCACCAAGGACACCACACGGATCGGCACACCCAATGACGGGGCCTGGTATCCCGAAGACACCCGTGTACTGCGGGTGAACAACCAGTATGCGTCGACCAGCTGGGGCGCCTATGTGCAGGACTTGGTGCAGGTGGCCCCCAAGTGGAAAGTGCTCGGTGGCTTGCGTTACGACAGCCTCAAAGGCAACTACGACCAGTTTGCAGCACCCACGAGTGCTGCGCAGGCCAACGGCACCCCAAGCAGCTACCGCATGAAGGTCGGTGAATGGAGCCAGCGGGCCGGCGTGCTGTACCAGCCCGATGCCCTGCAGTCCTACCATTTCTCGTATGGGACCTCGTTCAACACCTCAGGTGACACGTATTCGCTCAGTGCCGCCAATGCCAGCACGCCGCCCGAGCAGTCGGTCAACATGGAGTTGGGCGCGCGGCTCGACACGGCCGACAAACGTTTCACCACACGCCTGGCCTTGTTCCACGGCATCAAGAAGAACGAGCGCAACACCGACCCGCTGCTGCCAGTCAATGTGCTCAGTGGCGAGCGTTATGTGCGCGGCTTTGAAATTGATGTCGCTGGACGCCTGACCCCCCAGTGGGAGGTCTTTGGTTCTTTCGCCTGGATGCCGGACGCCAAGGTCACCAAAGCCGCGCCCTGCCCGGCCTCGGGACAGTGCACACAGGGTGCAGCGGGTGAACGCCCGGGTGACCGACCGGCCTTGATCCCGCAATACAGCGGCACGCTGTGGAACACCTACCGCATCAACAGCCAATGGCGCGTGGGCGGTGGCCTGACCTTCCGAGGCAAGCAAAAGCCCTTGCGCTCGGAATTCGAAGTGCCGTCCTTTGTGGTCGGAGACCTGATGGCAGAGTACATCCACAGCGATGCGCTCACCTTCAAGCTCAACGTCAGCAACTTCACCAACAAGCTGTACGCCGACATGCTCTACCCGGCCCACTACGTGCCTGGTGCGGGTCGGCTCACGCAGTTGACTGCGTCGTACCGTTTCTGAACCCGGAGTCCCGCCATGATCCGCTTCCTGCCCGAACTGCTCAGCCCGGACACCGTGCGCCAAGCCCGCGAACTGCTGCTGGCCCTGCCCGAGTCCGACTGGGCTGACGGGCGGGACAGCGCGGGCTCGCAGGCCCGCAGCGTCAAGGACAACCTGCAATTACCGCATGAACACCCGGTGGCGGTGCAGATCCGTCAATGGGTGCTGGCCGGGCTGGACTCGTCCGGCACGTTTTTCTCGGCTGCGCTGCCACTCAAGGTGTTCACGCCGCGCATCAACCGCTACACCCCCGAGTTTCCGCACTACGGCCTGCACATTGACAATGCCGTGCGCCTGCGCGCCGACGGGCACCGGGTACGCACAGACCTCTCGTGCACCGTCTTCCTCAACGATCCCGACGAATACGAGGGTGGCGAACTCTGTGCACAGGACCGGGACACGGTGCACCGCGTCAAGCTGCCTGCCGGTCATGCCGTGCTCTACCCCGGCCATACGCTGCACCAAGTCACGCCCGTCACGCGCGGCCAGCGCCTGGCCTGCTTTTTCTGGATCGAAAGCATGGTCCGATCGGACGAGCAGCGCCGCCTCCTGTTCGACCTCGACATGAACCTGCTGCGGCTGCGTGAGCAGCTGGGCGAAACCGTCGAGACCACCGCACTCACCGGCGTGTACCACAACCTGCTGCGCCAATGGGCGCAGACCTGAGCGCAGCACCCAGACCACCGATGAACGACGCCATCCTCACCCTGCAAGACCACGAACGGGCGGCCCAGGCCGCGCTGAGTGAAGCGGCCTGGGCCTACTTCAGTGGCGGCGCGGCCGACGAAATCAGCCTGCGTCGCAACCTGAGCGCCTGGCAGGCCTGGGGACTGAGCCCCCGCGTGCTGCGTGACCTGCGCGCTGGCCACACCCGTTGCCGACTGCTGGGACGCGAATGGGCGTTTCCCTTGCTGGTGGCGCCCATGGCTTACCAACGCTGGGCGCACCATCATGGCGAAACAGGCATGGCCATGGCCGCGGCAGCGCAAGGCTGCGGGCTGGTGCTGTCGCAGCAAAGCAGCACACCGCTGCAGGCCGTGGCCGAGAGCTTTCTGCAAGACCACGAACACGGTCCCTTGTGGTTCCAGATGTACTGGCAGAGCGACCGGGGCTTTACCCAGGCGCTGCTCTCGGACGTGGAGGACGCCAGCTACCAGGCCATCGTACTCACGGTGGATGCGCCGGTGCATGGCGTGCGCGACCGCGAACGACGCCATGGCATGCCTTTGCCCGATGACGTTCGCGCGGTGCACTGGCCGGCTCAGCGCACCCCGCCCGGTCAGGGCCTGTGTGCCGGTCTGGCCGATGCGGCGCCGCGCTGGGACGATGTGCAGTGGCTGATCGGGCAAACCCGTCTGCCGGTGCTGCTCAAAGGCATCACCCACCCGCAGGATGCACGTCAGGCCCCGGCGATGGGCGCTGCAGGCGTCATCGTCAGCAACCACGGCGGCCGGGTGCTCGACACCGTGCCGGCCACCGCCGAGTTGTTGCCGCTGATTGTGGATGCGGTGCGCAGCGAACGGGAGGATGCGCTGATCCTGGTGGACGGCGGCATCCGACGTGGCACCGATCTGTTCAAGGCCCTGGCCCTGGGGGCCAACGCGGCCCTGATCGGCCGCCCAGCCCTTTACGGCCTGGCCCACGCCGGCGCGCGCGGGGTGGCCCATGTGCTGCGCCTGCTGCGCGATGAATTCGAAGCCACCCTGGCGCTGACTGGCTGTGCCTCGGTGCAGGACATCGGCATGGACCACCTCTGGCCGCTTGAAGCACAACCCCATCTTTCCTCTCCAGCATGAGCACGCTCGCCCACGAACCGTCCGGCCAGTCCTACCGCCTTCACCCCACACGCACCTGGCGTGTGACCGGTACTGTCTTGCTGGCGCACGCTGGCCTGGCCTGGCTGCTGAGTCTGGGCCTGCTCAGCAGCGCTGCGCCAACGGGCGAGATCGAGAACGTGATCATGGCCAGCGTGGTGGTCGATGTCCCGGCCCCGCCGGCAGCCATCCCCCAGCCCGTGCTGCCCAAGGTTCAGCCCAAGCCTCAACCCAGGCCGCCAGCGCCTGTGACGTCACAACCTCAACCACAGCCCAGCCCGGTGCTGACCCAGGCAGCACCCAGCCAAGCCGCTCCTAGCGTGCCCGCAACTGCAAGTCCTGCACCCGCCGCCGCTGCCGCGCCTTCCGCTGCGGGCCAACCTCGCCCCAACCGCAGCAATGCAGCCACTCCCGTGGTGCTTCCCTCCTCGGACGCGGATTACCTCAACAACCCGGCCCCAGCCTACCCACGAATGAGCAAGCGCCTGGGCGAACAGGGCACAGTGACCGTGCGAGTCCTCATCAACACCGAGGGGCGCGCCGAACAGGCCGAAATCCGTACCAGCAGTGGCTACCCGCGTCTGGACGAAGCCGCGCTGGAGACCGTCAAGCGCTGGCGTTATTTGCCCGGCAAGCGCGCGGGCGTCCCCGAGGCGATGTGGTTCAACGTGCCCATCCGCTTTGTTCTGGACTGAGCTGCATCACCTTATCCGTTTTTTTGCACGATTTCAATTCACTGGAGTTCTCACCATGCCCACCTCATTCGGTCTGTTCCATATCTGGACGCAGGGTGACGTCGTCACCCGCCTGATCCTGATCGCCCTGATCGCCATGTCGATCCTCAGCTGGACTGTGATCGTGCTCAAGGCATTCGATGTCTGGCGCCACAAGCAAAGCGCACTCGGCAGCGAGCAGTTCTGGCACACCACCAGCCTGGCCGAAGGCCTGGCCGTGCTCGGTCAGCGCCCCGGCAACCTCTTCCACACCTTGGCCCAGATCGGCCAGGAAGCCACCGAGCACCACCAGGCCGCGCAAAAGCAGCTGCACGACCGCCTGGACATCAGCGACTGGGTCATCCGCAGCCTGCGCAATACCATCGACGACCACACCACCGGGCTGCAAAACGGTCTGGCCATCCTGGCCTCCATCGGCTCGACGGCCCCCTTTGTCGGCCTTTTCGGCACCGTCTGGGGCATCTACCACGCGCTCGTGAGCATCGGCGTGAATGGCAACGCCAGCATCGAGGCGGTGGCGGGACCGATTGGCGAAACGCTGATCATGACCGCCCTGGGCCTGGCCGTGGCCATTCCAGCCGTGCTCGGCTACAACGCCCTGGTGCGTGGCAACAAGTTCATCATCGCCCGCATGAACCGCTTTGCGCACGACCTGCACGCCTATTACGTGACCGGCGCCCGCGTGACCCATGGCCAGAGCGCCGTGCATTGACGCAGCAGGAGACCCACCATGTCCTTCGAGATGAACGACAGCGACGAAGTGATGAACGAGATCAACATGACGCCCCTGGTGGACGTGATGCTGGTGCTGCTCATCATCTTCATCATCACCATTCCGGTGGTGCAGCATGCGGTCAAGGTCGAGCTGCCGCGCACCAGCAGCACCCAGGACAAGACCCCGCCCGAAAACCTGCAGCTGGCCGTCGATGCCCAGGGCCAGTTTTTCCTGGGCAAGCAGCAGATAGCGGCCGATGCCCTGCAAGGCGCGCTGCGCGAACATGCCGCCAAGGCCCCGCAACCGCAGCTCTATATCCGCGGCGACAAGAAAGTGCCCTACGAGCAGGTGGCCCTGGCCATGACCGCTGCACAGCGCGCGGGCCTGGCCAAGATCGGTTTCGTCACGGAAGGCAGGGCGCCATGAGCACAGGCAGCACATCCAGCTCTGCTGCGCCAGACGCACCAGAGCCCAAGACAGCAGGTTCACCAGCGAGCGCTACAGCGCCACGCGTCATAGACAGTGCGGAGCTGTTTCTGGGTCAATCCCTGCTGTTGATCCGGCACCTCGGCGAGATTTACCGACTGCAGACCACGCGGCAAGGCAAGCTGATCCTCACCAAATGAACCGGGAGGCCCAAAAGCGGGGCTTCATTCATGCTTGCGAACCCGAGGGGCTTAAACCTATTCAGACGATCAGGAAATTCAATCGAAGCAGCGGATAAATAGTGAAAACCCTGACTACAATCCCAGTGTCGTCGCCAATCGGTTCGACATTTCAATTTAGAAAGGCAATCATCATGTCCCTGATCAACACCCCAGTCCAGCCGTTCAAGGCCCAGGCTTTCCACAATGGCAAGTTCATCGAAGTCACCGAGCAAAGCCTCAAGGGCAAGTGGAACGTGCTGATTTTCATGCCGGCCGCGTTCACCTTCAACTGCCCGACCGAGATCGAAGACGCCGCTGACAACTACGCCGAGTTCCAGAAGGCCGGTGCCGAGGTCTACATCGTGACCACCGACACCCACTTCTCGCACAAGGTGTGGCACGAGACCTCTGCCGCTGTCGGCAAGGCCAAGTTCCCCCTGGTGGGCGACCCGACCCATGCGCTGACCAACGCTTTCGGCGTGCACATCCCCGAAGAGGGCCTGGCTCTGCGCGGCACCTTCGTGGTGAACCCCGACGGCATCATCAAGACCATGGAAGTGCACTCCAACGAGATCGCCCGTGACGTGTCGGAAACCCTGCGCAAGCTCAAGGCTGCCCAGTACACCGCCGCCAACCCCGGCCAGGTCTGCCCCGCCAAGTGGAAAGAAGGCGCCAAGACCCTGGCCCCCTCGATCGACCTGGTCGGCAAGATCTAATCAACGTCATCGCGAGCGCAGCGTGGCGATCTGAGATTGCTTCACTGCGTTCTCAATGACAAACACCTGCCCTGCAGGGCGTTGCGTGCAGCGCATGGCCATACCGTGCGCTGTGCCCAACGAAATTCCCTCACCCTTGGCTTCGGGCAGGCGCCACAAGCGCCTGTCTGGACTGAACTCACCCTGAACACCGGAGAACACCATGCTTGACGACGCACTCAAATCGCAACTTCAACAGTACCTGGGCCTGCTGCGCCAGCCGATCCGCCTGATCGCCTCGCTCGATGACAGCGAAAACGGCGCCGACATGAAGAACCTGCTGGAGACCATCGTCAGTTTGTCCGACAAGGTCACGCTGGATGTCAGCGGCAACGACGCGCGCAAACCCTCCTTTGTGGTGGCTCGTGAAGGCGAGACACAGGGCGTGCGCTTTGCCGGCCTGCCGCTGGGCCACGAGTTCACGTCCCTGGTGCTGGCCCTGCTGTGGACCGGCGGTCACCCACCCAAGGTGGAACCTGAAGTGATCGACAGCATCAAGGCCCTGGAAGGTGATTTCAGCTTCGAGGTCTACATGTCCCTGACCTGCCACAACTGCCCGGACGTGGTGCAGGCGCTGTCGCTCATGGCCATCATGAACCCGAAGATCAAGACCACAGTGATCGAGGGCGGCGCCTTCCAGAAGGAAGTTGAAGACCGCCAGATCATGGCCGTGCCCATGGTGTTCCAGAACGGTGAGGTGTTTGCCTCGGGCCGCATGAGCGTGGAAGAAATCGTGGCCAAGCTCGACACCGGCGCCGCCAGCCGTGACGCGGCCAAGCTCAACGCCAAGGACCCGTTCGACGTCCTGATCGTCGGCGGTGGCCCGGCCGGTGCGGCCGCAGCCGTGTACGCCGCCCGCAAGGGTATCCGCGTGGGTGTGGCCGCCGAGCGCTTCGGCGGCCAGGTCAACGACACGCTGGCGATCGAGAACTACATCTCGGTGCTCGAAACCGACGGCCCCAAATTCGCCGCGGCGCTCGAAGCCCAGGTGCGCCACTACGGCGTGGACATCATGAATCTGCAGCGCGCCGCCAGGCTGATCCCGGCTGCAGAAGAAGGTGGCTTGGTGCAGGTCGAGCTGGACAACGGCGCGGTGCTGCAATCGCGCAGCGTGATCCTCTCCACCGGTGCCCGCTGGCGCAACGTGAACGTGCCCGGCGAGCAGGAGTACAAGAA
>JACCDV010347676.1_pt1 | contig 26376 bp, 20 predicted proteins | sample 7446131 | NCBI WGS metagenome assembly JACCDV01 (sample SAMN15323448, study PRJNA562643) | freshwater metagenome | isolation source: river surface water | place: USA:Blue River Watershed | collected 2017-08-17
GACTTTCAGGTAACTCTGCAAAGTATCAGCGCAAAGTAGCTCAAGCGATTAAGAAAGCAAGACATTTGGCTTTGTTGCCATTCGTAACCGACGGTTTGAAATAGGCCCACGGTGTATCGTTCAATCAATAAAGATCATTACAAATGGAAATCATTCTAAAAACAGATATCAAAGGTCTTGGATACAAAAATGACTTGGTGAGCGTAAAGCCAGGATACGGTAGAAACTACCTAATTCCTCAAGGTTTTGCTGTACTTGCTACAGGGTCAAACAAGAAAATCCTTGCTGAAAACATCAAGCAAGCAGCACACAAAGCCGAAAAAATCAAAACTGAGGCAGAAAATATCGCTGCAAAACTTGCCGAAACTACCCTTGAAATCAAGGCGAAAATCGGTGACTCCGGAAAAATCTTCGGAAAAGTGACTACGCTACAAATCTCAGACGCACTTGCAACCAAAGGATTTGAGATTGACAGAAAGAAAATCGCAATCACTGTTCCAGTGGAAGGCGCTGGCGAATTTACTGCGGAAATCGACCTACACAGAGAGGTGAAGACCCAAGTGAAATTTGTCGTTGTAGGCGAATAATAGAATTCTATAATTCATAAAAAAAGCCCCGCACCTGCGGGGCTTTTTTTATGCCAATGCAGCTTCCAAATCGTCCAGCAGCTTCTTGGCAACCGACTTGCTGTTTTTCTCTCGAGCAACTTGGAAAACAGCAAGTGCTGCCTCAGCCTTTACAACCAATCCCGAAGGATTTTGATCGTTCTGGTAACTTCCCCAGCACCAGCTTAGCTCTGCCGCCAATTCCTGCTGGGATAATTTCTCCAATTTTTCGATAACCGCAGTCACCACTTTTTCCATCTTTTTCGAATTCATAGCAGAAGTATTTTAGTTGGTTTATTTCTTATTGTTTAACAAATGACGGGTTATTTTTTCATTATTTCAAAATAAATTACTATATATTAATGATTTAATAAATTCAAACGATTTCATAGTAGATTTAAATTCAATTTATTTGGGAAAAATAAACCGTACTTAGCAGGCTTACCCTCTTAAGGCAAGTCACTTGCCACAAACAAATTAGCCGCCAATCCCAGGTAATTATCAAAAATCTTTGGCAGTAGGTTTGGAAAAAATTTCAGAGAACTCTACCTTTGTACCATCAAACGCAAAAACGATTGCATTTGGATTAAACTGACTGATGGTGTAACTGGCAACACGTCTGATTTTGGTTCAGAAGAGTCTAGGTTCGAGCCCTAGTCGGTCAACAAAAAGACCTCCCAATGGGAGGTCTTTTTTATTTTTGGGCCCTTGCAATGGGCGGAATAACTTGGCTTTATTTATACAAGCCGTTAAACAACATTTTGAAGGTACCATGCGCTTGACCGCGGAAAGTAATTTCTGGACCAAAAGCATATAACTTTCCTTTGCCTACCTGCGCTTCAAAAGCGGTCACCCCCTGCTTTAAGTATTGCTGCCCCCAAGCCCAACCACTTCGTAAGGGAGGAGTGGATCCAAACCAAGCCAAGGGCTTCACTCCTACACGGGCAGCCTCAGGACTAAGTCGGAAGACAGGACTATTGTTAAACAACACATCCGCTTTCGCTCTCATTCCAAAGTTGATAGGCGCTGATTGGTCTATTTGCATTTCCAAAACACTTCCTGGAATGTAGAATTTCTCTCCACTTAGCCCCCTTTCTTTTCCATTCGCTACCTCAACCAAAGCATTGGATACTGGAAGGCCCAAATGATTGGCTAATGAGGTAGCAGCTCCAGCCGTGAGAATTTGTCCTCCATTCTCAAGGAAAGCCTTCAACACAGGAATTGATTTTTCTACCGAAAGCCTTCCCAGCATGGAGTGGTACTCCGCAGGAATATCTTCTTTTTTCGGCTGCGCTCCTGCACCATATCCTCCACTTGCACCCGGCATTCCTGGACCAATAAAGAGCAATATATCGTACTTCTGATTTAAGTTACCCCCATCGATCTCCAAAGGAAATACTTGAGCATAGTCAAAATGAAACTGTTCCAAGATCCATCGCGTCCAACCCGAAGGCATAGAGCCTCCATAGTAATCGTAAAGACCAATTCGTGCTGGTTTGATTTCCTTAGACCCAGCCGGCATACCTCTTGCTGCCAAAGGGCTAACTCCATAATTCTTTGCTGCTTGCTCCAGGATTTTTTTACCTGCACTTGGCACATAAAACGAACCCGCCGGAACTGTCCCTACAGCGGACTGTGTTCGGTATACCTTCACTTTTCCTTTCAGTAAATCATTGACAGCTTTAAAGGAGTCGTTGACCTGAGCATCTAGAAAATACCCAGAAGCGGAAGAGGGCAATACCGATGCCTCAGGCAGGAGTAGTTCCCCATACGGCATCGCTACAAAGGGTCCTTCAAAGCCTTCCATGATTCGATCCACTTCTATACCCATTTGGAAGGCCAAGGTCCACCCTGCCGCATCGTAAGGACGAACAGGAGGACCTCCTGGATATTGAAAATCATTGGGGTGATCCTGTGGCTCAAACATATCGATCACGTGGGGACGAAATGCCTGTGCCGTCTTGACGATATAAGATCCCTTGGGGTAAGATTTTCCAGCTACCGTGAAATCACTGCTTGCCTGATGCACCAAAATACCAGACTTAATCAGGGCATTCAAAAACTTGATCGCAGTGGGGAAGTCCGCCTGATCGGCAGATAGGATGTATCCTCGAGGATCTCGCTTTTCAGGATCAGCATAGACCGAATCGTAGAAAGCCAAAGGAACACCTGATCTATTGCCAAAATAGGCTTCTTCAGGATCATCTGCCGCCTTCTTTCCCTTACTTGCATCAAAAGCCCTTTGAATATCCTGGGCATACTTGGGATAGCGGGTCCAGGTATCTGTATTGCCTCGATCGATGGACTTTTTACCCATTAAGTAAAAATTATACAGCAACTCATCCCCATGGCGAACTGCATGATTCAAAATTGCATAATTCATGGAGACCGAATAGTCGATGGAGGTACGGAAAGACCAAGGACCTGGAGTTACCGGAAAAGGGTTGCCATTGTTTGGTATCAAGCGATCCGGCACCAAAGGGATGGAATAGGGTGAGGGATCACCCACAATCTCCGTCAAAATTCCAATCATGTTGTGGTAATAAGGAGTGGTACGCAAGCCCCCATTCCACCAGGTAGAAAACACCGATCCGTCCAATCGAACAAATCCTGGCTTGTCTTCTTGATGCAGACGATTGATCATTGCTGCTCCTACTGCATCCAAACTGGTAATAATCAAGGGATCAAACACATGGTTAAATGGATCTCGGTAAGGAGGTCCCGCCACTACGGTACCTGCTGGACCAGACTGGTGGTGATTGTATACAATTTGTGGCATCCACTCCACATATTGCTGTAGCGAAATATTGGTGGACTCCTGCATGTTGTTCATGAAGAAATCTCGGTTGTTGTCGTGCCCCACGTACTTCTGGTAAAGCACTGGGATGTTCTTGTTGCGCTTGGTCTTTTCCGAAGGAAGCATGTACCAATTGGACATGATCTCCATACCATCGGGGTTCACATGAACCAGAAGAATAATCACCTCATCCAAGATGCGAAGGGTCTCTTCATCGTTTTTTGAAGCCAATTCGTACAAGGTCTCAATGAGTTGCTGGGCACCTACTACCTCATTGGCATGCAGCCCTCCATCAATCCAAACAATGGGCTTTCCTTGACTTGCCAATGCTTTTGCCTCTGCTTCAGAAATCTCTGCCCTTCCCAACTTTCGGGAGATTTCCCGGTAGCGTTCCAAATCCGGAAAATTCTTCGGGGAAGTAATCACTAAGAGGGGTTGCTCACGCCCGAATTCAGTTTGCCCAATGCTTCGGTATTCCACGCGATCGGATAGCTCAGCCACTTTCTTAAAGTAGGCTTCCGTTTGCGTGAAATTGGCAAGCATGTAGGGTTCACCAATGGTGAATCCAAAATGTTCCTTGGGTGTTGGAATGGTCTGAGCGAGCAATGCTTCCGGCGCAAGCACAGACAGGATAAGGAAAAGAACTATTTTTTTCATGAATACAGTTAATTATACCTTCCCAATTTAACCCTTTGATTTGGAAATAGCCTGAAAATTAGCCCTGTCTTTCAATTTTTACAGGGTCGGAAAAATAGACCAATGAATAGTTAAATTTTAGTTCTCCCCCATTTAACAACGGGGTTAACAAAAAAGCGAAGCAAGTCCAATCAGCCCTGAAATTTTTCTTTGGAGAGTAGTTTTCAGAGAACAATCCTTTCCCCAAAATCATTACTTTTGTTTACCGATCCTTATCCACCCTTTCCTCCAAACTCCCCCTTGATTCCAATGTCCGAGGTAAAAATCTTTGCAGGCACCAATAGCATAGAATTGGCACAAAAAATTGCCAAAAGCTATGGTAAAAAATTAGGAGAAATGACCCTTTCCAAGTTTAGCGATGGGGAAATGTCTCCCAGCTTTGATGAATCCATCCGCGGTTGCACGGTATTCATTATCCAAAGCACCAATCCTCCAAGCGACAACCTGCTCGAATTGTGCCTGATGATCGATGCTGCCAAGCGAGCGAGTGCCTACAAAGTATGTGCGGTCATTCCCTACTTTGGCTATGCCCGACAGGACCGAAAGGATAGACCTCGAGTATCCATTGCGGCTAAGTTGATTGCCAACATGCTTACTTCCGCTGGAGCAGACCGGGTGATGGCCTGCGACTTGCATGCCGGCCAAATCCAAGGTTTTTTCGATATCCCGTTGGACCATTTGAATGGATCTGCTATATTTGCACCCTATTTGAATACGCTTCGGCTCAAAGACATGATTTTTGCCGCTCCCGACGTAGGGGGTGTTTCAAGAGCAAGGTCTTTTGCAAAGCATTTTGAAGTAGAAATGGTGGTCTGTGATAAGCACAGAAAAAGAGCCAACGAGATTGCTTCCATGCAGGTGATTGGAGATGTAGAAGGAAAGGACGTGATTCTCGTGGATGATTTGGTAGATACTGCAGGAACCTTGTGCAAGGCTGCCCAAATCATCATGGAAAAAGGAGCCAATTCGGTACGAGCCATCGTCACACACGGGGTACTTTCCGGAAAAGCATACGAAAACATTGAGAATTCGGTATTGGAGGAATTAGTCATCACCGATACCATTCCCTTGAAGCAGTCCAGTTCCAAGATTAGAGTATTGACTGTAGGAGAACTATTCGGTAAAGCAATTCATGCGGTGACCGGAAACACCTCCATCAGTTCCTTATTTATTTGAACCAATTTTAAATACACATACACATGAAAACACTAGAGATTATAGGGTTTAAAAGAGCAAATCTCGACAGTGCTGCTTTGAATGAAATCAGAGATGCCGGCAATGTACCCTGCGTGGTTTATGGACCAGGTATTCCTGATCAAGTTCATTTCTATTCCCCAGCGATTCTTTTCAGAAACCTAATCTACACACCTGAGGTGCACTTAGTAGAGTTAAACATCGAAGGAAGAATCATCAAAGCGGTTTTGAAAGAAGCCCAATTCCATCCAGTAAGTGAAGTATTGCTTCATGCAGACTTCATGGCCTACACCGACGACAAGGCGATCAAATTTGAAATTCCTGTGAAAATCGAAGGAAGTTCACCAGGTATCGCGAAAGGTGGTAAGTTGGAATTTAAAACTAGAAAATTGAAAGTGAAAGGATTGGCTAAAACCCTTCCAGACTACGTTTCGGTTGACATTTCCAGCCTTGATCTTGGAAAATCCTTCAAGGTTGGCGAATTGACTTCCCAAGGATTTGAAATCTTGACTTCTCCGAATGTGTCTATTGTGACCATCGGTATCCCAAGAGCGCTACGTGGAAAGAAGGGCGAATAATCCCTAAATTTCTTCAACAAAAATCCTGCTCATTCCCGAGCAGGATTTTTTATTTTTACCCCATCGAACCCGAATTCCATGAATTACTTACTTGTAGGCTTGGGTAACATTGGCCCTGAATACGAATTGACGCGTCACAACATCGGTTTTCTGACGCTTGACCGCCTTGCGGACAAGGAAGGTGCTATTTGGAAGAGCGATCGCCTCGCCTTCAAAACCGAGTTTAAGTACAAATCACGGACATTACACCTCATCAAACCTACCACTTACATGAATTTGAGTGGAAAGGCGGTAAATTATTGGATGAAGACCCTCAACATTCCGAAGGAAAACATCTTGGTGCTGGTGGATGATGTGGCGATCCCCTTTGAGAAACTACGCATGCGTCCCAAAGGAAGTGCTGCAGGTCACAATGGCCTCCGAAATATCGAGGAACTTTGCGGAGGGCAGGACTATCCCCGTTTGCGCATGGGTATCGGGGACAATTTTCCCAAAGGAAGGCAAGTAGACTACGTCTTGGGTCGATTTACCCAGCAAGAATTGGATGTACTTCCCGAAATCATGGATAAAGCCATCTCCATGGCTTTGGGATTTTGCACTGTCGGGATTGCGCATACCATGACCCAATTCAACGATTGATTTTTTCATGAATTTGGAATTGCGACTTCCTCCACATTTATTTGTAAACCTTACAGGTACTATTTTATAAAGAAGAGGCGAGAGATTAGGCTCTATGACCCTCTGGCAACCCACTCCGAAAGAGTAAGGTGCCAATTCCTACCCATTGCGGGAACTATAAATTGGCGTAACTCCCCCTACCCCTCTTTCAGTTCGTTTATTGCCTTGGGAAATTTCTTTCGAACTAGTTCCCAAAGCCAACATTAAACCGAACCGAGATGTCACACTTTGAAACGGATGCGATACGCATCCAAGAGCGATCCAACCAACGCGAGCATTCTTCAGCGCTTTACCTGAGTTCAAGTTTTGTGTTTGAGTCAGCCGAAGAAGCCCGAGCCATGTTTGCAGAAGAGGTGCAAGGCAATATCTACTCCCGCTACTCCAATCCCAACTCCTCAGACTTGATCGAGAAAGTATGCCGTGCCGAAGGCACGGAAGATGGCATTGCGACCGCTTCGGGGATGGCCGCCATGTTCGGAAGTATAGCCTCCTTACTCCAGCAGGGGGATCATATCCTGGCCGCCCGTTCTTTGTTTGGCTCCACCCACCAGCTCCTCACGCGCGTGTTTCCGAAATGGGGGATTACCTCCACCTATGGGGATATTTCGGATTATCAAAATTGGGACAAATTACTGCAACCCAACACGAAAATGCTTTTTCTAGAAACCCCCTCTAACCCGGGTTTGGAAATTATTGACTTGGAGTGGGCGGGGAAATTTGCGGCAGCACATGGGCTTGTATTGGTGGTAGACAACTGCTTTGCTACCCCCTACCTGCAGCAGCCTGCCAAATGGGGAGCCCATCTCGTCACCCACAGCGCCACCAAATACATCGATGGGCAAGGTAGAGTACTTGGAGGTTTGATCCTCGGAAAAAAAGAATTGATCGAGGAAGTACGCTTTTTTACCCGTCATACAGGCCCATCCCTCTCTCCCTTCAATGCCTGGATTCTATCCAAAAGCATGGAGACTTTAGCGTTACGTATGGATCGCCACTGCGAGAATGCAGAAAAGGTGGCCCGCTACTTTGAAGGCAATGCCCAGCTGGACGCGGTCAACTATCCCTTTCTCCCTTCCCATACCCAGCATGCACTGGCTCTCAAGCAAATGAAAGCAGGCGGAGGAATTATCACCTTGACTTTGAAAGGAGGACTTGCCAGAGCGCAACGCTTTATCGACCAGTTGAAGATGATCTCCATCACTCCCAACCTTGGAGACAGTCGCAGCATCGTCACCCATCCTGCATCCACGACACACAGCAAGTTGAGTCCTGAGGAGCGGCAAAAAGTGGGAATCACGGATGGGCTGATTCGACTTTCCGTGGGCCTAGAACATTACGAGGACATCATACAGGATGTGGAACAAGCCTTGGAGCAATCCAAGTAAGCAAATTCTTAGCGCAGCGTATTCCGCAGGACAACAAAAGGCTTCCAGGGGCTGTTGGGCACTTGGTACAACTGGTCAAAGGCAAAGGTTCCGATCACCAGATCCTCGTCTCCATCCAAATCCAAATCCCCTTTAGTCAGCGTGAGCCAATGGTCGGCCAACTGCTCTTTTAAGATGTATGGATGAAAGTCTCCAGAAGCTGCTTGCTTGAAGTAGATTAGATTCTGAAAGGAGATTTGTTTTCGGTCTGGGAAAAAAGCAATGGTCACCACATCCACTTTTCCATCTTGATCAAAGTCCCCCAACTCCAAGCCACTTGCACCATGCATGGGATAAAACCAACTTTCCTGGTAATCTCCGTTGGCATCACGCTCAAAAATCCGAAGCCCATGATAGGGTTTGAAAATTTGGCTTTGGTCCGCATTGTCTCCATTCACCAGCACAAGTTCAGGCTTTCGATCTCCATTGAGATCTTCAAAACGGAAATCACTGGAGCCGAAGGCTGGATGAAATGCCAAGAGCTGCTTTTCCTTAAATTTACCCTGCCCTACATTTTCAAAGAGGGAAATCCCCTCTTTGGCCTGAGAAAATAAAACCATCAAGTCCAGGTCCCCATCCCCCTCATAATCCACTGCAATGGATCGCCTCGCTCCTGGATCTGCCTTTAAAATCACTTCTGTGAATCCTTCACCCTTACTAAGAAAAATACTCAGTTTGCCGAAGTGATTTCCAAATTGACAAAGCACGTAATCCTTCTTTCCATCTCCGTTCCAATCCGCCACTTCCATGTCCATGGGACGCATCAACTGATCGATTCGAGGGGTCTCTTCCCAGCGCTTTGAATTGAATGAATAGGTAGACAAAAGTCCTATGGAGTCGTTGGAAGGATCCATCTTTCCCATGGAAAGCAAATCAAAGGAGTTCGGAGTATTCCAAATCAAGTCTACCGGAGCAACTCGTGTGGGTAGGGAATCAAGTTGCTTGAATTTATTCTTTGGGTCCAATCGGTACAAGGCGCGAAACCGATGACCTACCCACAAATCCCCTGTCTGTGGATGAATCCGGAGTAAAGTCGTTAAACTGGGACGGATGCCTTTAAATTCTGGGACTTCCAATTTAAAACCTGGAATTCCAAGTTTGGGAACCTCTTTCTTGGCCTGCAACAGCAAGGTATCCGGAGCATTTTCCAAATAGTAGGCTTCTAACTTTTTCCAATTCTCAGGGGTGATGTAGGGCGTCTTGGAATATACACCTTCAGGAATTCCTTCATCTTCAGGCAAAGCTGTTCCAAAATCCTCCTCCAAATACAAGCCCATGCGCTTCCGCATATCGGGCAGCAAGGTGGTCCAAGTTTTCTTATCCAAAACACTTGGATCAGGCATTAGGTGACAAGCTGCACAGTACCCTTTGGCCAATTGCTCACCTGAAAGATTTAGATCCGATTGAGAAAGTTGGTAAAGACTGGGAGGAGGCTGCTTTCGCTCTGAAATCGGTTCACAAGCCCAAAAAATCGCCAAAAGAATACTACAGAAAACGCTGATCTGTCTCATAGTTGATCTATAGGACTAATTTAAATGCTTCTACCACAGCAGGATCAATTCCAAAAATAGTCGAATAGTCCAAGGGAGCCGAAGAAAAGGAGAGTTCTGGATTGGTAAACTGATTGCTACTTGCCTTTGGTAATTTGCAAGAAGCATGAATTTCTTTGAGGTAGCCTGATGCTTTCAAGATCGGCACATGCGCAGGCTTCAATCCTCCTCCTGGCATCACAATCAGCTGGTCTTGTGCCAAATGAAGCAGTTCAAGTACTTGATCCAGCCCTTCGCTAAGCGAATTTTTACCTCCAGAAGTAAGCACCCGCTGAAAGCCTAGCTGGATGATTTTCTTCAAGGAGTCTTGAAGATTCGCGGAAGCATCAATGGCCCTGTGGAAGGTGCAAGGCTTGGAACCGGCAGCACGGAGTAAAAATTCACAGGCGGCTTCATTGACTGTGCCCTGTGCATCCAATACCCCAAACACAAAGCCATCTGCCCCAAGATCCCCCAAAAGCTGGATGTCGTGCTTCATCACCAGAAGTTCCTTCGAAGAATAGACAAAATCACCTCCACGAGGACGAATCATCACAAAAATAGGGAGGTCAAGTTCGCTCTTCAAAAAGCGTAGCATCCCAGCACTGGGTGTCTCCCCTCCTTCAGGAAAGTTGGCACACAATTCCAGACGATCAATCCCTTGATGCGCGGCTTCCATAGCTGCTTGCACATTAAAAACAGGAGCCTCTAACAGAATCCTACTCATGGCTTAAACTGACTACCTGCATCGACCAACACATTGCCTGATTCCGTGGCAAGGGCATAATTGAAACCTGGATGCACCGCAAAAGCCCCTACTTCTCCCTCTTTATTGACGGCAAGAAATCCTGCTTGGATGTCTTTGATATTTTTGTTTTTAGCCACCAACCTACGTACAGCTTCCTCACAAGCTTCTTGAGGACTTCTCCCCTGACGCATCAGCTCCACAATCAAAAAACTGCCACAAATACGGATGATGGACTCACCCAATCCGGTAGCAGTGGCTGCACCCACCTCATCGTCTACAAATAGACCGGCACCAATGATGGGACTATCTCCTACCCTGCCATGCATTTTGTAGGCCAGCCCACTCGTCGTGCAGCTACCTGCCAGTTTCCCAGCAGCATCCAGGCCAATCATGCCGATGGTGTCGTGATTTTCGATGTTGATGATGGGTTTGTATTGGCTAGTCACCTTCCATTTATCGTATTCTTTTTGCGCATTTGGACTTAATTTCTCCGCTTCCATAGGAAAGCCTTGCTCGATCGCAAACTGTCGTGCACCTTCACCTACTAGCATCACGTGGGGTGTTTTTTCCATGACCGCTCGAGCCAAGGAGATGGGATGCTTCACCTGTCTGACAAAGGCCACCGTACCACAGGAACCATCCCCCTGCATAATGGAGGCATCCAAGGTGGTGATTCCTTCTCGATCTGGTAATCCTTGCAGCCCTACAGAAAGATTTTCTAGATCCAATTCGGTATTCCGAACACCCGCTTCTACTGCATCGAGGATGCTTCCAGTTTGTTTGAGTTTGGCCCATGCATCGGCATTGGCGGGCAAACCGTGGCTCCAGGTGGATAGGATCAGGGGCTTGGTTCCAGTGGACTTTTTTGCAGGGAAGGCTTGGCTTTCGAGCGCAGCCATCCCAGGAATTAGTAGTGCGGATCCAAGCAAGGATTGCTTGATAAACTTTCTTCTTTGCGACATGGATTGTACTTTAGAATCTGGAAGACAAATTATCACTTTTGATCCGAAATACCCCTTCCTTTTATCAAATCTCCCAAGAAATCCATGAGACCCTACATCCTAAAAGAAGCCAGCTGGAAATCACTCCAAACTTTTCGCTACGAATTGGCAGTTTTGCCCTGGGGAGCTACCGAGGCGCACAACTACCACCTTCCCTACGGTACAGATGTCTATGAGGCAGACGCCATTGCAGCAGAAGGAGCTAGGAAGGCCTGGGAAAAAGGAAATAAGGTAGTTGTACTTCCTACTGTTCCTTTTGGCGTGAATACGGGGCAGTCGGACATTTACCTGGATCTCAACCTTAATCCGAGTACGCAATTGTTGATTCTTCAGGACCTGATTGAGGTGTTTCACCGACAGGGCCTGAAAAAGTTATTGATTTTGAACAGCCATGGAGGAAACAACTTCCAGCCCATGCTCCGAGAATTGGGATTGAAATATCCAGACATGCTTTTATTCACCTGCAACTGGTTTCAAGCACTCGATAAGTCCACCTATTTTGAGGAAGGAGGTGACCATGCAGACGAAATGGAAACTTCCCTGATTCAGTACCTACACCCTGAGTTGGTCGCACCACTGGAAGAGGCTGGATTGGGAACTGAGAAAAAATCAGTCATTCGCGGCATCCGTGAAAAATGGGCCTGGGCAGAACGCAAGTGGTCTGAAGTATCGCAGGATACAGGAATTGGCAATCCAAAAAAAGCCTCCCCAGAGAAAGGGAGGCGTTATTTCGAAGCGGTTACCGATAAAATTGCCGACCTCATGGAAGACATTTGCCAAGCAAAAGCTGGAGAACTTTATCGCTAATTACTTTGGCAGTGGCAAAACACTGGTTTCTCCACGGTAATTAATTTTTGAGGCCGATTTCAGCCCTTGAGGAAGGTGAATGGTGCGACTCGATTGGGAACCAAAACCCGCCCCATAACTTGTGTCTATTCGTTGCTTTTTGCCATTGGCTAGCACCAACTCCACCGCCATGGCATCGGCTGGAACCTGCAAGACACTAGCCCCTTGCTGCTTCGTCGAAAAAGCCAAAAGTTTGGATCTGTTTTGAGAAGCGACATAGAGCGCATTCCCTCCACTTCTTGAAAGCTTAACTAATGCCTTAGCATCCCCAGGAACTACAAAACCGCTTTCCCGTGCAGGAATGGAAGTAAATCCTCCTTTGCCATCGCCAAGAAATACCCAGCCTATGGCTGCATCTAGCCTTCCAATAAATACTTCATTGCCGTAATCATTGCCTACCTGAACCAGATCAAGGAAACCATCTTGATTTACATCCTCCGCAAGCATTCCATTCATCGGGGCCAACTGCGCTTGCCAAGGCAATTCATGAAGGGTAAACTTTCCGTTTCCCAAATTCTCTACCCAAGCAGAACGATCGTAATTTCCCGTAAACACCCGAGCATCCTTCTTTTCCTCTTCAGTAAAAAAGGTTTGTTCGGTGCTCAAGGCGAAGTATTTGTAACGATCAAATTTTCGTCTAAACATTGGACTTTGCCCAATCAAATCATCCCAAAAATGCGTAGGATAGGCTTGGTAATCCCCACCAATTTTTGATTTGTAGAATGCGAAACTTACCGGATCGACAGAGCCATTCGCATCAAAATCTTTTGCATAGACCTTGTATGGACGGGTAGCAGAAGGATGAAAAGGATTGTTGGCACCGAGATTCCCCACCACCCAATCCGAGTCTCCATCTTGGTCTAAATCGGCAGAAATGATGCTATTCCACCAACCACTTAAACCTTCCAAACCAGTGCTCTTTGCAAGTTCAAAGCGCTTGCCAGTGTTTAAGAAAAGTGTAATTGGCATCAACTCACCTACAACAACCAAGTCTACCTTTCCATCCCGATTTACATCCGACCACAGTGCATCGGTAAGCATTCCCATGTTGTTCAATTCAGGAATCCAGGTTTGGGTCACATCTGTCAACTTCCCCTTTTCATTTTTCAAAAGAAAAGACTTTTCCGGAAGTGGATATTGACCTATGGGAGCACGGCCGCCTACGAATACATCAAGAAAGCCATCTCCATCGAAATCTGCACTACGAACGACCGAACCATTTCCTACGGCAATGGAGGAACTCGCATCCAACTTAAAGTTGCCCTTTCCATCGTTGAAATAAACCCGATCCTGGTATTCTGGTGCACCAGGCACAAATTCAGCAGATCCTGACACCAAATACAAGTCCAAGTCTGCATCGTTATCCAGGTCTACCAGGAGAATTCCTGTTAACTCTTGGGTAATGCTTTCTCCCGAAGGAAGCAAGGCTTTTTGCGTGAAGGAACCCTTTTCATTTTGGCTGTACCAAATCGGTGCAAATCCCGAAGCGGAACCCACCACCAAATCCTCTCTCCCATCTCCATTCAAATCTCCAACTGCCAGTGTTGGCCCATACTGGGAAAGTTTATGAGGGATAGTTCGCTGGATATTGTGATCGATTTTATCTACCTCCTGATGTACATAGCTGATTCCTAAAGAATCAGATACCTCTGCAAAGAATTGATTTCCTTGAGCCAACTCCGCCAAAGCAAGGGTAGCAGTTCCTAGACTTGCTTGGGCATAGGCAATTTTTACTACTTGATTGGCAGGAACTTGCTTTTGAGAGCTGACTTTTCCATCCGCCCACTTCACCAAAACCTCATCTACTACCGCGGCAGAATCCAATCCAAAATGAAGCACAGGTTCGGCGGAAGACATGTAGCCCCGAACGACCTGCATCTCCTGGTAACCCAATTTACCATTTCCGAATTTGACCCAAACCTTTGCTCCTAGACCATCTGCATTGTTTTTTGGGCCTTGTAATTTGATGCGAAGGTAATTTGGCTTTTTCTCCTGCTGATTCAGCGTATTTTCAAAGACAAAAGCAGGGTCGTTGATGTTGTTGACCACATAATCCAGATCTCCATCCAAGTCCAGATCCAAAATCACCGCACCGTTAGAGAAGGAAGGTTGACTCAATCCCCAAGCCTGGCCCACATCTTCAAAAGCAAGGTTGCCTTTGTGCTTGTAGGCATAATTTGGAATTTTCACGATGGGAATGGAGTCCAACAATTGGCGGGTAGAGGCAATGCTACCGACATCCGCACGGTAGTTCGCGAAATCCTTATCGGTAATGTCACGCGGAAAGCCGTTGGTGATCAGTAAATCCCGATTGCCATCGTTGTCGATATCGGCAAACAAGGGCGCCCAGCTCCAATCGGTCTGGTAAACTCCTGCGAACATGCCCACCTCGCTAAATGGAACACCAGGCCCATTATTTATATGAAGCATGTTGCGCACGTACTGGTACTCGTAGCCAAACTCCTCGTTGTTGAGGTAGGTTTGGTACACATTCTTGCCGATGGTGGTTTTTTTGCGGTAGCTGTCCTCGCCGAGCATATCGATGGTGATGAGATCAGGTAAGCCATCGTTATTCACATCGGACATATCCGATCCCATGGAGAATTGGCTTTGGTGCCTCAGCAAGTTCTTGGTTTGGTTCGTGAAAGTTCCGTTCTGATTGTTGAGGTATAAGATATCGTTGGTGATGTAGTCGTTGCTCACGTGGATGTCAGGCCAACCGTCGTTGTTGACATCACCGATCGCAAGGCCTAGTCCGAAGCCCTCGTAGGTAATTCCTGCTTCTAGGGTGACGTTGGTGAAAGTCCCGTCTCCATTATTGCGGTAAAAAGAATCGTTGTTGATGGCCGAGCCATCGGTCACTTTTGCCCTAAAGTTGGTTGGCTTCGCTGCTAGCTGCTCGTTGTTGAGTACATAGAGATCCAAGTCTCCATCCAGGTCATAATCTAGGAAGGCCGCCCCCATGGAATTTCCTGGGTCTGCAATTCCATATTGACTTGCCATTTCTTTGAAGCTGATATTCCCTTGCGCATCTTTCCCTTGGTTTACGAAAAGCAAGTTATTTCGCTCCCCAGGACCCTTCTTCATGGCGGTAGCCACATAGATATCTGGCCAGCCGTCGTTGTTGATGTCAACGACAACTGACCCCGTACACCACTTATCTGCTGCCAGGATCCCTGCCTGTTCGGAAACATCGGCGAATTTGAACTCACCTTGATTTAGGTACAGGCGATTGGCTACTTGGTTGCCCGTAAAAAAAAGATCTGGAAGCCCATTTTGATCAAAATCAGCCGTAGCCACCCCTCCTCCATTGAAAATGTACTCGTCGGTGAGGATATTGAAACTATCGGTTTCATCAATTTGGTTATTGAAGTCAATTCCGGTCTCTTCTGGCGCCTTGAGTACAAAAAGGGTATCCTCAGATTGACAGGAAAAAAGCAGTAAGCCAACTGTTGCAACAATAAGTAAGGGATAAATTCTCATCAAAGTAAGGGGTGAAATAGCAAGTAGAAAAATAATACTTTCCCTTGGTAAAAAAATGGAGCGAAGCACATTGAACAAAAAAAAAGAGAAGGTCAGTCGACCTTCTCTTTGTACTCGTATTGTATTGGCGAATTAGAAACCTGGGTTTTGCACCAAGATATCCTTACCTACCAAGTCAATTTGATCTTGAGGGATTGGAACCCACTTGAACCTATCGGAATACTTCGCTCCACCTAGGGCAGAAGCAAGTTTCACTCCGTCGTAAGCAAAGTAGAAATCCAATTCAGCCTGGGCAGTGCCCCAACGCTGAAGATCATAGAAGCGGTGACCTTCCATACCCAACTCCAATAGACGTTCGTGACGAACTGCAGTTCTAGCAGCGTCCTTGCTTGTCCATGCAGCCGTGTAGGTACTGATCACATAGTTTGCAGCATTGGAACCATTAGATCTCTTCAAGAAGGAATTGATGGCTCTAGTACGAACTCTGTTTACATACTCACGCGCTTTTTCCAAGCTACCCACTTCGATTTCAGCTTCAGCAGCTAGCAATAGCACATCTGCAAAACGGATGATCATGAAGTTGATGCCGGTATAACCTGGAGTCCAAGAAGAGTTGTCCTGGAAGGTTCCAGATTCAGACTTCGCATAAATATACTTCTTAGGAGAGTAAGGACCTGCGTTTGGCTGGTTACGGATCCAAGCTTGACCTGGGTGATCCATCCAATCCAAATAAGGGATACCTCTACGACCTACAGTATGGTCCAAACGAGGATCAAGATTACCTGCATCTGGAGTGAAAGCCGCACCTGAAGCTACGCCCATGTCGTTTTTCACTTCATTTGCTGCGCTATTGTACGATTTGTCCAAAAGAGGAAGACCGCTAGCATTCGTTCTGAAAGCATTCACAAAGGTGAAGCTTGGCTGGAAGAATCCGCAGCAGTTACCTGGACCAGCTGGTCCGGTGTTGTAAGGGAAGTTCAAGTCAAACTCAGGGTTTGCGTTGTTTACAGAGCCAGTGTTTGCAGCAGACTGATACGCCCACACAGACTCTTGGTGGTTATCATTCTTGCCACGGAACATGTCATCGTAGTAAGGAACTAGGTTGTACTTCAATCCGTTGGAAGTAACCCCATTGGCAATCACATCGTCAAACAATGCTTTTGCTTTGGTAAACTCCTTGGTGTACATGTACACTTTCGCCAAGTAAGACTTTGCAGCCCAAACGTTAACTCGGCCTACTTGAGGCTGAGTAGCTGGAAGCTTAGATACGGCAAATTCCAAATCCGCAACGATGAATGGCCAAAGAGATTTGTCATTCTTCACTTTCTCTAGACCAGAACCATAATCTACGGTTTCGTCCACATAAGGAGTCTTGTCGTAGTCACGAGCTAGTTCGAAGTAGAAGTGAGCTCTCAAGAATCTTGCTTGAGCAGAAAGACGATCTTTATCGGCATTCGTTACGTCTGATCCTGCTTTGGTCAACAGTCTCAATACGTTGTTAGCTCTAGCAATACCTTCGTACGCTACGTTGTACTTTGCTCCAATATCACCTCCGGCAGCGTCATTTTCAAAACGCTGAATTGGGTTGATAGACGTAAAGTCACCTGGGTCAGTACCTTTATTGGCCTCACCCCCTCGAATACTACCCCACACCCAGTTGGATGGAGAACCTAATCTGTTGCCACGTCCGTTTACTTGGGAGTACGCCGCGATCAATGAAGCGTCAAGACCAGCTAAAGAAGAAAGCTGATTTTCAGACAACTGACCTACTGGCGGTACCTCCAAAAACTCCTCGCTACAACTCACTGCTACCAGCATCGCTCCGGACGCTAGCAGGGCACCGATTTTTAATTTGAAATTGTTCATTTGTTTAATCAATTATAGTGTCTATAACTCGATTCAAAATCATTTGTTTGAGCTTAGAAGCTCAAGTTAAGACCGAAAGTCCAACCTCTAGTTACTGGGTAGTTTCCTACGTCAATACCGAATGTTGTATCGGCGTTACCACCTACTGCTGGATCCAACCCTTCGTAACCAGTGATGGTGAATAGGTTGTTCACAGAACCGAATACTCTCAATCTTTCCATCTTCAACTTCTGCAATACGCTAGCAGGAGCAGAGTAACCTAGAGTCAAGTTCTGCAATCTCAAGTAAGATCCATCTTCCACATAGTGAGAGTTGGCCACGTTAGCATTAGAGAAGTTAGAAACTCTTTCTACGATTGGAATAGTAGCATCCAAATTTTGTGGAGTCCATGCTTCAAGTAATCGAGCAGACTTAGCAGCACCTTCGAAAGTCTGGTAGAAGTCGGTGAACCAACGAGATTGGTTCCAGATTTCGTTACCGATAGAAGTGTACAAGTAAGCAGAAAGATCAAATGCTTTGTAACCAATGGTAAAGTTCATACCCCCTGTGAAATCAGGAACTGGGTTACCCAAGAACACACGGTCATCTGGAGTGATGGTTCCATCGCCATTAACATCTTCAAACTTGAAACGACCTGGAGCAGCACCGTCTTGCTTAGCGTGCTTAGCCACATCTTCTGCATTTCTAAATAGACCCAAGGTATTGAATCCAAAGAAAGAAGAAAGTGGCTGACCTACTGCATTACGGATAGGCTGGATACCACGGAACGATGGGTTGATGGAAGTAATGAAACTCAAACCTGGAGAAAGAGCTACGATCTCATTTTTCAAAATAGATCCAGTAGCAGTTACCTCATAAGTCAAGTCTGAAGTCAAGTTACCACGAGTAGTCACCAAAAGGTCCAATCCTCTGTTTGCCATTTCACCAATGTTTACTGCTGGAGGAGCAGCATTGCTACCCGCAGTCAAAGGAATTGGAACAGTAAACAACAAGTCTTTGGTATCTTTTCTCCACCAGTCGAAGATCACATCCAACTTACCGTTGTAGAAGGTACCGTCAAAACCAATGTTTTGGGTTACTGCAGTTTCCCACTGAGCGTTCGGGTTACCGATACGAGATCTTCTGAAACCAATCTGGGCACCTGAGTTAGAACCAGTGATATCGTAAGAAGAAGATCCAATGTCACCAGCAAACAAAGAGAACTGGTTGTTTGGATCTACGTTGTTGGAGTTACCCATTTGTCCCCAACCACCACGGATCTTCAAATCGTCGATCCAAGTAGCGCCTTGTAGGAAAGATTCAGAGGAAACTCTCCATGCTGCAGAAAATGCAGGGAATACACCGTATCTAGCGTTCTCACCGAATCGGGAAGAACCGTCACGACGAACAACAGCACTCAAGATGTACTTGTCGTCAAAGGTATAACGTACCTGGCCAAAGTAAGAGTTGAAGTTAACGCCTTTAAACTGGTTAGAGTTTACTTGACGTGTACCTACTGGCAAGTTAGAGATCGTGATGAAGTCCGGGTCTGTAGAGAACGGATTCTGACCTACAGCATTCATTCCTCTACCCGCACCAGAATTCAAAGCTTCTTGACCTGCTAAGAAATTGAAGTCATGCTTGCCAATTTTCTTCTTGTAAGACAAGGTGTTGGTAAATGTCCAACCAAAAGAGAATCCAGCTCCTTCACCGTATCCGAAAGCTGAGTTGTTTTCAGAGTTTTCGTACTGAAGGCGAGAATAATCCCAGAAATAGAAGTTGTTGTATTGACCACCGATAGAAGTTCTGAAAGTCAAGTCATCGATGATGTCCCACTCCGCATACACGTTACCGAAGGCATTCGCGTTGAAGTTTCTATTGTTTAACTGACCATCACGAGAAGCTACAGGGTTTCTTGGGTTGTTGAAACCTCTAGAAGCAGTACCTGCATAGCCACCGAATTCATCGTATACTGGAATGATCGAAGGCATACGGAAAGCCTGAAGGATGTCGTTTTCGTCAGCAGATACACCTCGTCCACCTGTACCCCCTGTTTGACCCAATACCTGACGGTAAGTAGCCTGGAAGTTTTGGCCTACGCGGATGCGCTTGGTTACGTCAAACTCAGAGTTTGCACGCAAAGAATATCTTTTGAAGTTGTTGCCAATCAAGATACCACCTTGCTCTTGGATACCCAAGCCAATGTAAAATCTTGAAGTCTCAGATCCACCATTGAAACCCAAAGAGTGTCTGTTTAACGGAGCAAATCGAGTGATTGCATCGTACCAATCGGTACCCTCTCCAGTCACTGCTCTAGTCAACTGACGGATAGTTCCAGCAGCAGGATTGACATTATACCAACCTCTTTGCTGATCGATTTGAGCTTGAGTCAATGGGCCTGGCTGACCAGAAAGCACACTAAATGCTCCTGAAGGGCTTTGGCTAATCAAACTTAAATAGTAAGGCATTACAGGAGTAGTACCTGTGCCGAATTGTGGGTGTCCATAAGCTGGAGCACGATTCTGCAAAGCAGCTGTGTTTTTCTCAGCCAACCAAGTGATGTCTGCATAGCCTTGTGGATTCAACATTTCCAAACCTGTGCCTGGATCAGTGATACCATACATACCGTTGTAATCCACACGCAATTTCTTGTCTCTAGCACCACGCTTAGTAGTGTATACAATTACACCGTTAGCAGCACGAGCACCGTAGATAGAAGCTGCAGCTGCATCTTTCAATACAGTAGTAGATTCGATATCGTCTGGGTTCAAGAAATCAGTAGAACTAGTAGGCAATCCATCGACAATGTACAAAGGCTCGTTACCACCGAAGGCACCGAAACCACGTACACGAATGATAGAAGAAGTACCTGGCTGACCGTTGGTAATTACAGTTACACCAGAAACACGACCTTGAAGGGTCTGCTCGATGTTACCTGTAGGGATTACAGTCAAATCTTTCGGGCTAACTGTAGCAATCGCACCTGTCGTCTCTCTTCTGGAGTCGATGGAGTAACCTGTTACAACTAGTTCGGTAAGGGTTCTTTCGTCCGGGCTCATGGTGAAATCCACTACACTTCGCGCACCTACTACTTGTTCAGCAGTGGTGTACCCGATGAAAGAGAAAACCAAGGTTGCTTGGTCATTAGGAACGTTGAGGGAATATTTTCCATCAATGTTGGTAGCCGTACCGTTTGTCGTTCCTTTTACAAGGATAGACACACCCGGAAGGCCCATGCCAAATTCGTCTAGTACGGTACCTGTCACCGTCTTTTGCGCATAGGCAGCAGAGACAGAAAGTACTAAGAGCGTAAGGCACACACTTAGGATTTTGTAAACATTTTTCATAAACATAGATAGATTGGGTAACAAGATTAATCTCAATAACTTGTTTGTTAATTGAATATGCAATCGTTTGCGATTATTCTTAAAATAATTGCAATAGAGCTTCCGAGATTTTTTTAGGGATTCTATTGCGCCTATACCTGGTCAGATGACCTGCGAACTTAAAAAAACCGATAGGTTTGACATCGGTCGATGCTAGGTGAGAGTAGGGATTCGTCTAAGTAATTTTACTCATAGGCTGGTTTTTTGGGTTAGGTTGTCAATTCTCGACTTTCAATGTTAAATAATCTTAAAGAAAAAACAAACTTTCTGAGCTAAATAAAATTTGGAATGCGGGAAATTTTTTATCCTTTCTGTTGGGAAAAAACCGAACTTCTCTACAATCTCTTTCGACTTTACTTGCATTTACAAATGGACTTTTCTTTAAACCCGACTAATGGATTTAAAAAAACGAAAGGCAAGGATCAAATCTAGAAATCTAAACTACCTGTTCTCCGAACCGGCTCCAGGCAATCTCCTTCCTTGGAGGTAATCCACAAAATCCACCTTCAATCGAACAGGTTCCGAAGAACGTCTTTTTCTTAAAATAGAGGAAAGGATTCGAAGGAGGGATCAAGTTGGATTTTTTGCTTTAACACCTGGTTGTACATGCCCGCTTTCTCCAAATAAAGCTTAGCCGATTCCAATTGCCCCAATTCCATAGCCACAAGCGCGAGCCCATAATACCCATAGCCCAATTCCCTGTTTTGAATTACAGAAGACTCAAATGCTGCACTTGCGTTGAGGTAATCGCCTAGAAGCAAGTGAGCAATTCCTTTGTTGAAAAAATCTTCTGCTTTTTTCAAAGGCCTGTTCAATCGAAGTAAGGACAACTTGTAATCCCCACGTCTGATATCCAAGGCACCCCGCAACAAATCAATCGCCTCGGCAAGTGAAGTATCTTCTTTTGCAAGTACGGAGGCATCCGACAGGAGCTTATACCCCTCCCAGTACTCCCCTTGAAGTACCTTTAGTTGCCCTTGATTATAGAGGTTCAATGGACTTAATTCTTTTTGACTGGCTACTTCTAACAGACGTGCAACTTCTCCCCATAGCACTTCTCCTGAACCTGAGTCTTGCAGTTGCTGAGCTTGGCGCATGCGTACCACTGCCAAATTAAGTAGGGGACCTGAACGATCATACCACTTGGCCATGCTGGCATACAGGATTGCTTTCTCTTCCAAATCATGGCTCGCGGCAGCCGCTTTCTCCCATTCCACATACGAAAGCCTGTTTTTACCACCTGGACGAATAGACTCCTTCAGTCGGTTTCGCTGCTCTCGATTCAAACCCAGATAAGGCCTAGCTGTTAGTTCCACCTTTACTGTGCGCAACTTGGGGTAAAGCTGCGCTGATACACGCGCAAAGTCGGGTAAATTTTTCAAGCGAATCCCTTTTTCCAAAAAAGACCCCTCAGTCAGCAGCACCTGGTAATAAGACTCTTTTGTGGACTCAGGCAACTCCTTATAGTCAGCGAGCAATACTCGAAAATCAAACCAATCGTTCCACCTAGCTTGTGTCTTGAGGTGCTGCTCGGCTAACTCCGGAAAAAAGGTGAGCAACTTTTGGCCCACTACCTCGGCCCTGCGGTAACCCAATTGACTATTTCTACCCTCTGCCTGCTCGGGAGATTGCAAGCCTGTCAACTCAACCGAAACAATTTCTGGGTTTTGGTTTAAAAAATCCGCCAATTCCTTTTTTGCTTCCTCATTGCCCAATCCTGGGTTCCATTCCGATTTGCCAGGAGCAAACTGAAAATAAACAACCGTGGTTTGCGCCTTTGCTGGCCATGCGTTTTCTGGAAAATCATATCGCCCAACTTTAGGAATTGCTTCCCCGGGAACATATTGCCCTAGACGTACCAAAAGCTGTGGCGCACGGACACCCTTCGCTAAAATTCTTACTTCCTCTGGATTTTTATTTTTGCCTGCAAAAAATTGGAGTTCGAGATGCGATTCCTCCATCCAAGGAAGAAATGGAATAGTCACACTTTTCTGAAATATGTCTATCCCACTCTGCTTGCCAATCTCTAGGATCCCCAAATCCAAACTGTCTTGTGCCGACTTCAACCAGAGTTTTAATCTAGGCTGTTTGGTTAGTAGCCCTGAGCCTACAGACAATTTTCCAGAAAGAGAAAACTGGACCGAATCTTGCACTAGCTTAAGTTTGCTTGGAACTAGTACAACGTTTGTCAAATACTTCAACGGCCTTTCCTTTCCTACCTGCTGTGCAAAAAGAGAGAAGGCAAGAAGAAAAAATAGTGGGACTACGCAAAACAATCTGATAATCAAGGTAGTTTGAACATTACCTAAATTTTTAAGTACTTTTGAATCCATCCATTTTGCCCCAACCATGGAAAAATTGAAATTATTTTTTGAAGAACATGCTTTTGGCGTTTGCTCCAAACTTGGAGAAAAAATGCGTTTTCCTATCGATAGCATTCGCCTATTTTTCATCTACACTTCATTTATCACGCTGGGATCGCCCGTGGTGCTTTACGTTTCCTTAGCGATGATGATGAAAATTAGAACCTATTTCCGAAAAAAGAACCATCCTGTCTTATTTGACTAAAGATCGGTAAATTTTTTAACGCCACGGAAAAGCTGATTGACAAAAATAAATTGAACAGGCCCTGTACTCTTGCAGGGTTGCATTGAACCGCTGAGTACCTGTTTCTTTTTAGGTGAATTTAAAAAGTCGCTGTACCCCTGCACAATGGCTTTAGCAAAGCCCCCCTGTCCTTTGAGCAGGTACTGCAATGCCGCTAGACCTTCTAGCGCCGCCTTAATCAGAAAAACTCCAATAAATCGCAGGGGAGATACATTCTTTTTCAGCATGGCCAGGCTATTTCGAATGTTGAGGTGTAATTTTCTTGCACTTCCTCGGTCCAAGGTGGCCCCTCCCAAGTGGTACACGGTAACTGAACCTAGGTACCCGATTTTTCTCCCTGATTGACGAAGTCTCCAGCAGAGGTCAATTTCTTCCATGTGTGCAAAGAAATCCAGATCAAAACCCTCCTGTGCAAAAAAATCATTGGCACGAATAGCTATGCATGCACCTGAAGCCCAATCCACCTCAATACTGTTGTTGTATTGCCCATGATCCTGCTCCAAGTGATTCCAAATCCGCCCTCGACAATAGGGGTAACCCAAGGCATCCAAAAATCCACCACCAGCACCTGCATAATCAAAGAAGGATTTGTCTTTAAAGGATAAAATCTTCGGTTGAACAGCCGCATAAGGCTCATGCTCTTCAAGGAAGTTGAGCAAGCCTTGATCCCATCCAGGACTGACTTCCAAATCTGTATTGATTAAAATAAAGTGGACGTACTGCCCACGAAGTTGCTCCAATCCGAAATTGTAACCGCCAGTAAAGCCATGGTTACTTTCTAGCGAAATAAGTGCTACCTCGGGAAACGCTCGGCGCACATAATCCAGGGATCCATCGGTACTTGCGTTGTCTATCATCCATAGGTCGTAAGAACTATGGCTCACTACGGAAGGCAAAAAAGTAGGCAAAACTGACTCCCCGTTGTAATTGAGTAGAACGATTGCGCAGGGTTTCATCCAAACAAATTACCTAAGTCCATGCCAGGAATAGAAGGAATCATCCCTTCGGTTGCAGCCTTCATTTCTTGCTTGATCTTTTCATCAATGGACTCCATGGCCTTATTGGTAGCCGCCACAATCAAATCACTGAGCATTTCGCGATCTTGAGGAGTGAGTAAAGACTCATCCAGTTCCATCGTCAATACCTTTCGCTCTCCACTTACCACCACCTTTACCAATCCTGCTCCGGACTCCCCTTCGGCTCTGAGATGAACGAGCTTGGCCTGGGCTTCTTTTATTTTGGCTTGAGCCTCTTTTACCTTGCCCATCATGCCCATAAAATCAAACATATCTTGCTGTAGTTATATTTTGTTTAACAACCTGTGGTCTCACTTGTTTGGGTTAGCACTTATTGAGCAGTCTTCAACTTGGCGATGGCATCGGTTAAACTCAGGGCCTCTTGCTCGCCTGTCGCCAAATTCTTTAACATAAGCGTTCCCGATGCGATTTCCTCATCTCCACAAATTCCTACGAAAGGCAATTCTTTTTTGGAAGCGTACTCGAGTTGCTTTTTGAGTTTGGTCACCTCTGGATAGAGTTCAGCCTTCACTCCCTCCCCTCTCAAGGCAGTTAAGCAGCGCAAGCCATAATCAAATCCTGCTTGGTCAAAATGAGCCAAAAGCACTTGAGTGCCCGCGAGGCGGTCCACTGGAAACAAGTTCAACTCCTCCAATACGTCATACAAGCGATCCACCCCAAAGGAAAAGCCAACACCAGGCACGCCCAGCAAGCCGAATACCCCGGTTAGGTTATCGTATCTCCCACCACCACTCACCGAACCGATAGATACACCGTGCACCTTTACTTCAAAGATGGCTCCTGTGTAATAGGACAATCCCCGAGCAAGCATCGGGTCAAAATCCACATGATCTAGGTTGGTATCCAATTGCTCGAGCAGTCGAAATACCTCCTCCAGTTCACTCACTCCTTGCATCCCGATGGGTGATTGGCTAAGAAATTGTGTCAAGACACTCAATCGATCTTTCACGCCAGAAGCTAAACTTACCAGAGGCAGCAACTTTTGGATAGAGGCTTCTCCAAATCCTCTTTGTAGCAGTTCTTCGTTGACTTTTTCCCATCCTATCTTATCCAACTTGTCTATGGCCACGCAAAGCGGACCCTCTTTCCCTTGCTCCCCAATAGCTTCAGCGATACCGGTCAAGATCTTTCGATTATTTACTTTTATGGAGTAGTCCTTCAGTCCAAGCTTGGCAAATACCCGTCTGATCATCAAGATGATTTCTGCCTCGCACAGCAAACTTTCAGTGCCCACCACATCGGCATCACATTGGTAGAATTCCCGATACCTGCCTTTTTGGGGACGATCTGCCCTCCAGACGGGCTGAATCTGGTAGCGCTTGAATGGGAACGAAAGTTCATTGCGGTTCATGGCCACGTAGCGCGCAAAAGGCACCGTTAGGTCATAGCGAAGCCCTTTTTCGGAAAGTTTAGTCAAATTGGCTGCAGAGCCCTTGGCTAAATCCTCCGGAGCCAATTCCTTCAAAAAATCTCCACTATTCAATATTTTAAAAAGCAATTGATCCCCTTCCTCACCATACTTTCCTGTGAGCGTAGTCAGATTTTCTAGGGATGGAGTTTCGATCTGCTGGAACCCAAAGAGTTGAAAAGTATCCTTGATGGCATCTAGGATGTAATTTCTTCGTGCCATTTGAAGCGGACCAAAATCGCGAGTTCCTTTGGGAAGGCTAGGCTTTTGCATGGAGATTTTTCAAAATTGAACTCAAATTTACCCAAAATTCCCAAAATGATGGAAGCATCTCTTGGAAAGGCAAGAATAAAATCAAAAGATTTGTAGGCAGAAAAGATAAGTTTGTATACTTTTGCAATCCGTTTCGAAATCAAAAATTTTAACTACATACGACCATGGGTGTTACTACGCTTAAAAGAAAACTGAAAAGAAAAAGACAAGGTCAGACTGGACGAGTGATCAAAATCAAGCA
>JACCDV010418391.1_pt1 | contig 26368 bp, 16 predicted proteins | sample 7446131 | NCBI WGS metagenome assembly JACCDV01 (sample SAMN15323448, study PRJNA562643) | freshwater metagenome | isolation source: river surface water | place: USA:Blue River Watershed | collected 2017-08-17
AAAATTTAAGTCCGATAAAGAAACATTAAACTCATAAAAATACTTCTCCCTAAAAGAATTTTGCAGGGACTAAATCTAATTTATCTGTTGAGGACAAGAAAAAGGATGAGATTAAAAGATAAAATAAGAGTACGGTCTAATAGACTCATAAGTTTGTTAAAGAAGAGCCGAAACCTGAGCCAAAGAAATAAACAAAAGCCTAAACACCAAAAGAGGCGAAATAATAAAAAAAGCCTTAAAAAGCTCCATAAGTTAAAAAGGAAGAAAGACCAGCATAGCAAAAGCCTGTTTAAGTAAAGAAGTAAGTAAAGTAATAAAAGCAACCATAAGTGAAAAAATAGGTGGTTAAAGAGTAAAAGAAGCATACTTAATAGAAGGCAGCCTAACCCAAGAAAGAATAAAAACCAGTTGAGGCTAAGAAATAATAAAAGCCAGCTGAGACTAAGAAATAGGAAAAGCCAATATAGCCAAAAAAGGAATAAAAGCCAGCTTAAAAGGCCATATAAACCAAAAAAGAAGATGCTTCAAAGCCAATTAAAGTTTAATAAACAAAAAAATAGCACTAAAAATCTGTGCCTTCCTAGGCCAATAAAGACGAAAGTCCTAAAAAATAAACTCATCCACAAGCAAGCAATATTGAAAGCCCATAAAAGAAGAAATAATAAATCAAGCCTGCATAAACAAAGCCAATTTAACCGAAACCTGCTGATAACAAACCTGCATAAACCAAGGCATAAGTTCATCCGGTAGATGTGAAACCAGCAAATGAAGCTAAGCCAGCCACATAAACCAAGCCAGTAACAGAAAATAAGCCAGAAGCCTAAGTTAAACCAGCTACTGAAGTCAATCCAACAACATAAACTAAACCAGCAGCCTAAGTTAAGCCTGCTTAAGTTAAACCATAAACAGAAGTCAAGCCAGCAGTCGAAACTAAACCATAAGCAGAGGTAAAGCCAGCCTAAACAATACCCGCTTAGCACGATAAGCCAGCTGAGAATAGCCCTATCAAAACAAACAAAACCGAAACAAATGAAGTACAGCCATGATTAGATCATATTTATTAAATAAAAGGATTAAGTATCATTTGGCTTACTATATCGATTCAATAAGCTGGTATCCAATCTAGTCCCCTAATAGAAATCCTACCCTTGTAAGCGATATCCTATCTTTTATATTCTCAATATTTATTATTCCTTCTCTTGTCTCGTTTATTAACAACAGACAGTTTAGCATCCTTTATATTGTCTAAGTCTAGTCAGTGATATCGTGAATCTTTTGCCAACTGATCCCCTATGCAGTGCGAATACCACTCATGATTACTGAAGTCAGGATGCTTTTGACATTATTCTCACATGAAACTTATAAGTTGGATAAGGAGACTGATCCTTTCTTGATCTTATCTAAATATTTGTAGTATTTTGATATGGTTCTAGGCCTTGTAATTCTTCGGCCTGCTATTAAACTAGTTCCTCCCATTCCATAAGCCAAATACTCTTTATTCCCCTACCAGTATGCAGAACTATGAATACTTCTGTACTATTTTCTCCTGGCAAAATTACTCACTTCGTAATGATCGTATCCCAGCCTCTACAGAATATTACATAATTATATGAATCGATGGATTACTTATTCTTCGTGTGGTAATTTGGATATAATTTCAGGGTGAGTATATATTTTGCTTCCTTCATTGACCTCCAAGAAGTATATAGTGAGATGTTAAGGCCTTACATGCTCTATAAATTGAATCATTTCCTTCCAGCTCTTATCGCTCATACAGAGGTTCAAGATAAAATCTACATTTAGATTTTTGGGACGGGCTGATATTAATTTTAAAGTCACTATCTATAAACTGTTAGCTTATACATATCTTCCCATATCGTTTAAAATTTATTGGTTAAAAGATTGCACTCCTAGAGAAATACGATTGACCCCTATTTATAATAAATTTTTTATTGAATTTATTTACGATGGATTCACCTAGACTGTTATCTATGTTTACAAAGATGGGTTAAATTATTCTAAAATATTACTTATATGACTAGTTGAATGAAGGCTTGGAGTCCCTCCTCCAAAATAAATACTCCTAAGTGGATTATTAAGGTTAATATATGGCTTTGAAAGAAGGATTTATTATTTGAGATTTTTTATATAGAGATCGAGCATTTATTCTTGAGGATTGGATCCAATAGCATGAATGGGAAATGCACAAAAGTGACATTTCTTTCTGCAAAATGGCAAGTGCAAATAAATATTTGATACTGCATTAATGCTTGAATAAATTTGTGTTAACTTGATGAACTCTTCGATCATTGGCTTCATGATTATAATTATAATTAAATTCAAATAAATGCTACCGTCTTGGGTGTAATAGTTTGAAACATTACAACAATATCTAACATGTCTTTTTGATTCCCTAGAATGCATCGACATGGAAAGGGTTAAATAAGCGAAAGACTAAGGATTAATAGCAGATGCTATGCAGCTATTGATAAAGTATGGCCGGAAGATCATGGAACTATCGGAACAATCGACTTATAAACATAGAAATTAATATTATCTCTCACGCAAAGAAGTTTAGTATGAAATGCAGACTATCTACAAATATATCGTCGGTGAATAAAGTGGAGAAAAATATTAAAAGATGGTCAAAATTATCTTGGAAAAATTTCAGGATTAGCGCAAATCAATATGGAATAGATTTTCAATGCCTTAGTCAAGAATTATCCCTTCAACATAGTCAAAAAATCAAAAGGTAGAAGGGTTTTTATAGGAATAGAGAATGTCGAATATAAAGACATCAAAGGTTAAATCTAAGAATAGTAAAATTAGTACAGTTAAGGAACTATTGCAGATAAAAAATTATTTTGAGGATTAGTAGAATGTAATTCGATAATTTTTCGACAAGATGAATAAAATGATGGAGTTCCATAAAATCCCAACCAACCATCTCCAATAAAATCTTAAATATAGCCGTAGGATCGATTAGAATAATAGTGAGAAGATAATTGATTTCATTAAATTCAACACTTAAACACATTCTTACAATATTCGCAATCTATACTCCTTAGCTGAGACATTCCACTAGCATATAGTTCGTCGATTAAAAATCTAAGGCTTTGCTGAAAGCAAGCTATCTTTATATTTGGAAGAAATCAAAAGGATGGAGTAGGTTTATTCGTATACTTTATCCAAAATGCTATAGAAGCTAACCTTAGCAAAATAAGCACTTCGTTCGGATAAAAATTTATGCTAATCTCAGTTATAAAGCCTTGAGTAAATAACCAGAAAGCTGTACAACCTTTATCCTTCTTAGCAAAGCTTTAAATAGCTTACAGTAAAGCTAGCAGCAGAGAGAGGTAATAAAAACTATGGCATCCAAGTCAATATGGGAAAACAGCAGCAATAAAAGAAGACTGGCTCATAGGCATTTAGATTGCAAGTTCGAGTGAACTAGTGCATAGAAAAATTCTAGAGAAACACCAAGTTTAGAAAAACATTCTAGCTTAAATAAGTTTAAAAATTACTTGAGTCTATTCGATAGATCTTGCCTGTAAAGCAGGCAAAAAGTGAGTCTGAGATTTCTTATCAAGAGTAATTCAAAAATTTAATGGAACTGCAAGAAAAGAGAGAAAAAGAAACAATATAAAGTTATACTAAGAAGTTGAAGAAATCAGAAAAGCGAATAGTCTAGCTGTAGGCAGCGCTTTAGTAAATAAAGAAACAGGCTGGATCAGTCAATGAAGATTGGTAACAATAAAGGAAGAAGATGCAAAAGAAAATAGAACATTAACAAAGTGAATATCGCAGATTGTCTAAAGAAAAAGCTAACTTAGACTCGAATCTTTCCCAGTATATACTATAAATCGAAAAGATGAGAGAAGAAGTAAGGAGGAAAGGTGAGGATGAGAATCGACTCCGTAGGTCACTTTAACGATAATGTGAAGAACTGCGGTAAAAATGGTAAAGTGCCAAAAATAAATATAAATAAGCATCTGATGAATTTCGAACGGAAAAGGAAAAAATGAGTCAATAGCGAATAATTTATCAAAATAAAATTGAGTTGACTGAAAGCCAGTTGGAAGAATAGCAGTAGCTTTGTGCAGGATTTAGGGTGTAGTTATAATCATCATTAAACGAGAACCGTAAGTTAAAATAGCAGCTTTCCTAGATGAGCCGAATCTACTAATAAAAGATCAGGGAATTAGATGGTATGATTGATAATCTAAGATAGCTCCATCAGATAAAGCAAAAACAAGAAAGCAAAATACAATAGCTGCATTAGAATATTTAACAGTACATTGCTGAAATTGCTAAATGCAGAGGCACTCTGGAGATGTGTTAGATCAAAATACTAGAACTTAATAAGGAAAAAATAAGTCTTTAACGTTAGGTTTAGCATTGGAAGTAATAGGGAAAATTAACTGACTCCGATTTGAGAGTACTCAAGGATGAAGTGTAGAAAGTAAGTCGAGCTTATATTGAAAGCGAAGAACAACTATAACTGGCAAAACATGAGTACGCTTCATGCAACGAATAGAGAGAAAAGTTATTTAGGTAGAGACTAAAGCTAAACAGAGTAATTGAAGACTTATAAGGGCAAATGACAGCACTAAAGGCCAAATATCAGGCAATCGAACTCGCAGAAAGGGACATAAAGGAAGAATACTATCAAGTAAATCTAGAACTAAAGAGGAATAACAAATAAATAGAGACATTGAAAGGGGAACTTGCTAAGACACGAAAGGAATTACTAGAAGAACGCGAAGATAGAGCCAAGAACTAAAAGGAGCTGAGATAGTTGAGACAGTAGAATCAAAGCAAAAGATAGTCATAAAGCGTAGAACAAGGAAAAAGACGTATCTAATTATAAAACTTAAGAGTAGAGCTACGCAAAAAGACGGACCAACTCGAAAAACAGAAGGAGTCTTATTAATAGAAGCTGGGAATTTGCCAAAAAAAGATGAAATAGCTCTAATAATTTCAAGGGCAAAAGCAATTACTTTCAAGGCTTATGAATAGTCATCAAACACAATGAGAAGAATCAATCCCATTGTTAATTTAATAATTTATGCAGGCAATCGGGGCTATATTAAAATAACCATTTGTTTTTCTCGTAGTTTAATTCCATACTTAATACAAGATTGAATATAAATTTTACAAATGGATCAAGAATATCAGCAATCACCCTCACTCTCCAACTCTGCAAGGCAGAATTTCGTCAAAAAAGTGTATACAGTCCTCTCAGTACAACTTGTAGCTACTGTCCTTATGGTTTGGTTCAATTACTCATCAAGATCATTTGCCAAGTTCCAAGTTAAAAATACTTGGCTGTTCTGGACTGCCCTTATTGTTTCAATCGGCTCATTGATTTCTCTATGTAACTTTTACCTTAGGTAGTCTTCGGCAAGATTTCAAAAACATTCCCGATCAATTTAGGAGTGTTAGGAGTGTTCACATTAGCTGAATCGTATTTGGTTTCCTGTGTATGCTCCATGTACACTGCTGATAGCGTCCTCCTCTCAGCAATCGCCACTCTTTCTGCTTCTCTTGGGTTAACCTACCACGCAATGACTTCTCAAACCGATTACACGTCATATGGTAGTTCAGCAAAAGGTAAAAATAAAATAATTTAGGATTGATCTACTCATTGAGTTGGGCAGCTATTAGCATTAGCTTGATCAACTTGCTCTTCTTGAGAAGTAATATTGTTGTTATGGGAATGGCTTTCATCTTCTCAGCCATCTACAGTGTCTATATTTTGATTGACACGCAACTCATCCTTGGAGGCAAGAACAAGGAGCTCACCTTGGATAACTATGTCCTTGGATCTGTCATTCTGTATGTCGATATCATCAGCCTTTTCTTGAAACTTCTACAGCTTCTGGGCAAGAAGAAAGACGATTGATTGATTCATCCACCATTTGAACATTCATTAAAATATTTATCAAATATATGTATTTAGTTTAGCAAAGCACTAATTTTATTCAAATACCTCATGCAATATTAGTCACTCAAATAACATCTCAATCGTGCCAAAGGAACTTCCATTTTTGTAAAAGCAGTTGGAAGAGATAAAAGGCCGACTTGGGCGAATCGGTTCGTGAAAGATTTTTATGATCTTGAGTATAGTCCTTAAAAAAGTTTATAAAAAACAAATCCCTCTCTTCGGTCATCATAACGATAAGGAAACATAAACAAAAGCGTTGTCTTTCACAAAAGTACAATAAGCAACAATAGCGAGTTTGCCCCTAGACAAAAGAGGTCAATATAAAGATTGCCCTATATAAACTCTAAAATATTGAATCCCGAAGTGGGCTCATCGGATGTACTAGGATTATGTCCATTTTAATATGACAATACTATCGAGGGAAGAATCAAAAAGAGATCGTCCCTGCATCTTTCATTTGAGAAAAACAAAGTCAATAGAATTGTCAATTAAAATCCAATCTATTACGATCGTACTCAAGATATCGACCTAACAAGCAGCAGACTTACAGAGTAATATAATGCTTAAATAGACAGCGTAAAGCTATAGGCATGCATCATCCCTTTGGTAGCTACACTAAACGAAAAACATTTGAGCCAAAGGATTAGCTCGATAAAATATTCGATACTGGAGATGCCTATAAGGCCGCATCCCCTAAAAGAATTCCTGATGCAATATTGAAATTCGAAGGGGTGCTCCAAAGAAAGCCAACAAAATTAAATGAGAGTGTAGATCTCTCTTACGAATACATGCCAGCAATCGACCAGCTCAAGCATAAATCTATCAGTTTGCCAATCACAGCAAGCTAGCACTAGCGTTAGCTGTAGATCTATCCTCAAATTATTTCGTAGAGGAGAGGATGCTATCGTTGATGAACATATATTATTAATATTAACATGTATCGATTGATCAGGCAAACAGCATTTAGATTCACTGAGCAAAATAATAAAAATTATAAGAATGTTAGTCAATACTTGAAAGCAAAGAAGAACGAAAGAGTTGCTTTGTAAGTTCAACCTAACAATCCATAATAGTAAAATAATGCAAAAGATGCTCATCGACTATTATACGTCCAATATTTCCCAAGCGCTCTCTTTGTATTCCCACTCATCTACTACATCAACGATCCCACTTCCATCTATTTCAATCTTTGCTCCAATTCGATGCAGTATTATCTTTCAGGTGTATTATCATTCAATGCATTCTTTACTCAAAGTACTTCCACTAATAATTAGTCAATATTAACAAATATTATTTGTTTATCTTTACTGTTGGGGCTGTCAATTGCCTTACTGGCCCTTATAGCATGGCAGCACCTATAATTTTAGGCCTATTGAATTTCTACTTTCCATTTACAGATGAGAAATATCATAAATTTGAGAATGCTGCCCATCAATAGAAGGTGACAACCTATTTGAAGGTCCAAGCCATTTATTATTTCCTCATAAGTTTGGTGCTAACTTTTAAGTTTTATCATTATCAGTCTGTTCGACAGTTAGAGGCCAGATTGAACCAGATCGATTCATAAAATAAAGTATTTTATAGTACTCCTCAATCCAAGGAGGCACTTTGATTATTCATTAAGTAACTTTATCAACATTTTCTATTCATCTCGACAGTTAAAGTATTTTGCCAATAATAAACAATCCAAAACAAATAAATGGGTTAGTTTCGTTTACTTCGATGGGAAAGAAATATCCAAATTCAATTTAGAATGAATCTTATTATTAGTTGTTGACTGTTAGCCATAAGCCTTACTTAACAATAGAATATCTTAGAAAATACTTGAAAATAGGGAAAAGCAAGCTGAGCCAAGCTTAACTGAAGCATAAACTATTGATCTGGACGCATACCTTTGGAATGTGATATAAAACGCAAAGGTTAGACTTTAATTCTATGACTGCACAAATTATTTATATTCAGAATTAATTTACATATGCAGTAGATATCCAATTCCATCGAAAATTCACTCAATGATGAAGAATACTCTATCAAAAAGCCATTTCCTAAAAGAAAAAAGGTTCTCAAATAAAAAAGTAACAAAAAGACCAAAAATACCTCTTAGAGGAAAAAGATCGAGAAAGGTCTCAAGCCTATCCATTCTCCAGTGGAACTAGTTGATGAGAAAGATAAATTGAAGGCAAAGTCAGATGAAGATAACTCAGTTACCACTTTGTAGTCTTTATCCATCACCAATTTAGCAATTACATCTAATTCAGGGCACACTAGCTTACTTTCTCGTCTGATCAAAAAACCTGAGTATATTGCTGTTTCTAAATCAAACATTATAAGAGGAAACTACGGCCACTCAACAGTCATTTTAAAGAGACCCATCCTTGAGGGAAGTTATTATCTAGAAGTACTAATAAGGGAGGATCATAAAAATGTAAAGCATGTTAAATATCCATCTGCAGTAAGAGTAGGGATCTGCCCTTATTAATACAACTGTCTCTTTCCTATTGGAGGTGGCTAGAGCATTGCCTATAAAAGTATTGATGGGAGTTTCGTAAGAAATGGGTAAGTGATAGCAGAGGCATAGGCATGCAAGATAAATGATGTTATTGGAATTCTGATGAAGATTAGCCCTCCACACAAACTATCGAATCCATCGGAAATAAATGAAGGGAGTTCAGTACAATTCTACAAAAATGGTAAGTTAATTGGAGAGTTAACAGACTTAAAGCAAATATTTTATTGTTTCGCTATAAGTTTGTACAACTACAGCCAAGTACAAATAATTGAAGGCGAGAGAAGGTATGAGGTTTATGGTGAATCCAAGCATTACTTTTCCTCAATCCATGAAAAAATACCCTATAGGGATCTTGAGTAGAGTAAAATATTCAAAATTTGATATTTTAATAGCTATTCTAGCCATCCTTGATGATAAACCAAAAGATATAAATTAATTCAGTAATTTGCAGGCTGCCCTTACCATCTTATCTTGAAGGGGATCCAATGAAGATATTCTAAAACTACTGGCTTGCCCTATCTCCCTCCTTTCTTGTATACACTGCTCAGCAGATCCTCGTCAGTGCAAATATTTGCATCTCCATTTACTATCTTCAAAATGCCACTTTGCTAAAGTGTCCACAGAATGTCCTACTCTGTCATTGAAGTCTATTTTATCATGTCTTACAGTGTAAATCCTTCACATCTTTTAACTCTAAGAAATTGGACTAGTCTTTGAGACCACCAAGCCAAATATGTTTCCTTACCCAAATCAGACAAAGGCTTTTATGGAGTACCAGTCTTACCTTCTATTTTACTAAACTGATAGCTAAGGTCAATTAGAAACTTGCCATAACCTTTTCTCTGTTGATAGGGCAGGACCAGGATACATGAAAGATTCAAAGGGGAATCTTTCGGCTAAATTATTTTTTGAGTTACCTTTGAGAAATACCCAGCTAAATGGTATTAAGAATCTATGATCTAGCATAGCACGTAGTATAGAAATACAGTTGTGTCATACTCTATATTCTTATGGTCCAAGAAGAGCTTGGATATATATGATAAGTTTTCGCAGTATATTGGATTCTTAAGGCCGTCAACCTCAAACACTGAGATCATTTCCTTCATATCTCGATACACCTCATTCCCTGGAGGATGGAAGAGAGGGCATTTCTAGGCATGCCTAAGAAGCTCACTTTTTAATGCGTAGAAACTGAGGCAAAATTAGCAAATATACAAACAGTCAATATTATGGTAAAAGGGAGGGTAAGAACTATAGTACCAAGATTAGCATTTAAAGTGGGAAATCTGTATATGATGTATAGTTTTGAACTTGGTGAGCTAGAGATGACGAGCGAGAGACTGATGGTCCATTCCTTCATGTTATGTATACTTATCGTTTAGCTTCTATTTCACATTCTTTTTTTTAGTATTCTCCTCTTTTATCTATTAGTTGGTCTCTCTTAGATACTCGAATGGAAGCCATTCATCGTTCCTGCGATTTAGAGGCTCATAGTGTACATAGTATTCATAGCTTGATGCATCTTTTGGCCGAGATACACTGTAATCTAAGTTTAGATTCGATAGATATGAATAGTTAAAAGAGGAGTACTCTTTTATGAATGGATTTTACCTCTTGCTAATCTGCATGACAGTATTCTCGCCTTATACCATTTCTTGTTAGTCTACATGTATGCCTGATAGAAGTTATTCATTGGATAGGCACCATCGAAATTCATTGGCAATTTCTTCATTAGATCTTGGTCTAGTTTGATGAGTTTCCCTTTGCCTTTTCCTGGAGTAGTTGTGTGCATTCGGCAATTTAAGCTTATAAATTAATTATAATTAAATAATGTTTTGCCAAGAAAGACAGAGCTCCCTGCTAGCCAAAGATTAACTTAAAAAAATATTGCATCGAAAAAAATATTGGTTTGGATTGTTTGAGGTTAATCATTCGGTTTGAAGTGAAGCTTCCTCGGCCTTGACTGTGATTCCGTCTGATTCGAACTGCACAGTGGTTCCCAAGGGACCAAATCTGACGTTTGAGAATCCGACGTGGGCCGTGGGGTATCTGCTTTCGACATCCTTGGGTTTTCCGGAGTCCCTCGAACAGGGCCCTCGCTTCACTCCGGGTTTGCTGGGGTCGAGGTTGAGAGGGTAGTCGCTGTCGAGCCAAAGCATAAAGGCCTCAACGTCGTCCCAAAGACTTAGCACTAAGACCATTCCTCTTTTCATGGATTCTCCCATCGACTTCATCCCTCCTTTGCTCAGAAATGTTGGCGGCTCCTCAAACACCTTCTTTTGATTGGCGCAGTTGGTGTTTGTCAGTGAATTGTAGGTCCCCAACCCAGAAACATTAGTATTGGGAAAATCAAATTTTTTGCCATTTTGAACATAGAATCTTTTGATTTCAACCAAATCTCCCTCATCTGTACCATCATTGGTAATAAACTGAGTAACAACCTTAAAAGGCTTAGTTGTATCAACTGTATAGCTTGATCCTGGACCATAAAAGTTCTGGTTTCCATTTCGGAAAGGATTCAAATCGCAACCATCTTTATCACAGTTTCCATTTTGTCTTTGCTCATCATCTCCACATTCATTTCCTTAACATCTATAGTATCCTGGAGCAGTGCAGACATGGGCTGTGTATGCATTGGCAAACTTGTTAGCCTCCCAAACATCAAATTCAGCACAGCAGCTTCCATAGTGTCCCTTATCATTTTTCCAGTCTTTGCAGTTAGCCTCGCCACAAATAAATTTGATGTCATGGGGGCATTGAGCATCACAGTAGCCTGTTCCATATTTGGCTCCAGCCTTATTTCCAGGGTATTTAGAAGCACCTCCGTCAGCCTCCATCTCAACAAAGTAAAGAGCTCCATTGATTCCACACTCAAGGGTTGAAACATCAGCGTCAAATGAAAATTCTCTGTTGACAAGTTTGAACATTTTGTATCGGCTTTCATTTTCCATCAAATATGTTCTCACTCCAATGTTGTCTCCATACTGTCCATGAGTAACTAAGGTTAGATCGATTCCCTTATCGATTTGTTTTGTTCCATAGGGGTTGGCCCAGTCTTCTCTTGGAACTCCATCAACTGCACAATTTTTGGTGCAAGAGGCAGGGTCGGGACAGTAATTTTTATCCCACTCAACTCCTGTGAAGCAATTGCTATATCCTCCAACATTATGGATCCATCTCCAATTTTCATCTAGTGTCACCTCTCCATTTTTGGTTTGGCAGCCTGATTGGGTGCATTAACTGTAAGGGAAGGGAAGATGGAACTCTTGTTTTTGTGTTCCAATGTTTTGAGTGCACACTAAAGCTATAAGGAAGGCGATAAGATATGGCTTCATTGTAGGATTAATAATTATTGAGATAATTACTTTTTATAGACACAAAGTAATAAAAAGTATCGTAATAGAGTCTTTTAATTGTGAAAAAATCATCAAATTCGATAAAAAGGCATCATCCTTACGATGACAGTCTAAAATGCTTGGCTTCGTTTATTTTACTTGGCATTTATAGCTTTTTCTTTTAGCTTTCCTATTAATTTATATTGAATTCCTATTTGTATTGTATTAATATGTTCTTTATACCCAATATTTTGTTCTTACTATTTTTTGTTCTAAATCATTTAATGGCCTAATATATATCTTTCAAGCATTCAGATTCGAAAGACTGTGTTAGTAATTGTTTATTAGTTTCCTCCATCGTTCATTATATCAAACTTTGAATATTTCATTAAATTTTTACTTTTTAGCTTTGAATATTATCAGTCTTTGATCCTATTCTGAAAGAAAAATTGATAAGAAAAATGATATCTAACGCCGAGTAAAAGGATATTTCTAAAATATTACATAAATAGCTATCAGCGGTATTCATTTTGATGAGTGACTTAATGGGAGGGAACTTAAATATTATTTACTTGGCTCTATTAAGAAATGTGAATCATAATTAATCGTCCCTCATGAATTTATTTGACTATCTTTTCAAACCTTGAGGATTGTCTTATTCTTTGATAAAATAATTATTAGGCAATATTGAATATAAACAATCACATCAATTGCCTTCCTCTTCCATTTTCCCATGACTCTGAAGCTTAAAGATACTCTCAACAACCTGTACCTCAGTAGCTGTTGACTCCAATCCACAAAATGCAACCCAATCATTCACAACCAATCCAGCACCGATGACATCTGATCCTCTATTGATGGTTCCTGCACAAAGAGGAACTTGAAGCAAGTTACTCAACTCATCTAATTGCTCCACTGTCGTTTGAGGGTGGACTAACCCTCCATTGTTGCTTATAACACAATAAGTTCCAACAAGTAAATTGTTTGCCACTGAATTTCTAAAGACTTATACACCTAAAGTATCAGCAATAATTTCCTCAGTTTCTTTATCCAAGTCAGGATGTATAAGGGCAACGTAATCATTACAGGCAATGCAGTTTCCCAGGGCAGAAAGTTTTTCTTCAACTCTGACAACTTTGACGGTTTAGGGGAGTGAGTTGCGGATGTGTCTTAACTAATTGTCAGTTGTATTGTTGGGAACTAATAATCCCTTTTTGTTTCCAGCGGTAGTCCTGCCTACAATTCTAGTTCCTCCAACTGTTGTTTGGATGACAGGGATGAAAGATCCAAGTTCGCTCTAGAAAGCACTATAGAAATTGTATGAACCTCCAGCAGCTACAAGGCAATAACCATTGGTGAGCTTTGAGAAAACGCCTATGTCATTTGAGTTTTAGTATTGAACTCTGTTTGCCATCAATTATTTATTATTAACTACTGTTGATGAGATTTTAATAAAAGAATAAAAGATTTTAATCTCTGATTAATTCGATCAAAAACATTAATTTGAAAAATATCATCAGGCAAACTCATTACTATAGTCTGTGCAGCTTCAAGAGTAGTGCTTTTTGCTTTTATGAAAGCTTGGGAATTTTTATCTTGATTTTGGTTATCTATCTTAATACATCTTTTACTTGATCGCCCATTCTATTTGAAAAAGGGCTTTTTAGTCCCCCGTTAAAAATTCTAATTTATGAGCCAGACTGCGTCCCAGCCTATATTATCACTTATTTGAGTCCATGAAGCGTCTAAACCATTGCAACTCCTCCACAGGTGGCAGTAATGCAATCGAGTTCAAACTCAGTGAGTATATTATTGCCATCAACTTTGAATTTATCATCCTCTTCAACTAAAACAGTTATATAGAGATGCCCATTGTCCGATTTATATCCACTGTGTCCTTTGAACTAAGCCTTCATTATCGTCTTATCCTTTGTGCCCTTCTCAATATACAATATATCTTTTACTTCCTTCACCACATAGCTTGCGCCAAGACAAGTTAAGCATTCATTTTTATAGCCTTTTCCTGTGCAACTTTCACATCTCACTTTTTATCTATTGATTCTATCGTAAATTTCGCCCTTTCCTCCACATGAAAAACATCCTTAAAATTGTTTGCTTGCACAATCTGAGCAAGGCTAATAACGAGTATAGGTAACATCTTTATTGCCACCAAGCACTGATTCTTTTAAGGTAATATTTAGGTTGATATAAATATCTTCTCCTTTTCTTGGCTTTCTAAACTTTTTTGCATTTTTAAAGAAAGCATCATATTAGTGAAAATCTTAGTATTATTATTCTTCCATCCTTGTCTTCTGCCTCTTCTAATTTTTGAATTTAGAAGCGCCCTTGTAATTATCTTGTTTTCTTTCGTCAGAAGGTTTAGATTCTTTGCCTTCTTGATAGTTCTCAACAATATATTTATATGCCTGCTTATAAACAAGATTACTTTTGTTATTTATGTAAATTTATTCTGCGAATTATGGTCTTTGTTTACATCAGGATGGTATACCTTCGCAAGTTCATAGTACTTCTTCCGGACTGTATCTAAATTAACTGTTGCCTTGAGGCCTAGAATGGCCAAATTAGCAGAGAGTGAAAAATAGTATTTTATTTGTGTTCGGAATAGCATTCTTTAATTGTTGTATTAATTAATATTATGCCAAAATCCATTATCTAAGTTAGTATATTCTTATTCACTATGTATTTGAACAAACATATATAGAATGAATCAATTGCGTAGCATAGCCTTAACAATATTTCTTCTCTTCTTCAAGTGCTCAATCTTGGAGACTACTGAGATCCTTTTGGAGTTTATTATTGAGATGATGCTTGTTTATTGTAGATAATAATTGGCACACTTCCTAAAGATGAGGCAAAGCTATTGAACTGGCAAAAGAGCCAGTATTTATTCTTTGATCTCACTTATCTATGAGGCAAATAATTTTTCAGTGAATAAAGTCAGGAATTTAGCAGTATTCATATATTTCTTTCCCCTTTTTGTATTTATTAGTTTGATAGCTTAGTAAAATATAGATAGGATGGCTTGTGCTTATTGGGTTTATCCTTTGCCAATGCACTTGATAATGATCCTTTGTGATTTTTAGCGACAGCTGAAGAAGGAATAGAATTGGTTGATGATGTTTGACTCACTGTTTTTCTTTGCACTCAAAATCTATTTTGGCACTGCCCTCTAGGTTCTCTTCTTTATTGTCTTCCTTTTGTTTTATTAATGCCTGACCAAGCTTTACTGTTGAGGTTGGCCCGGGCTCTCAATGGTTTCAACTTGGGTGTTATATTGCTCCACCTGACAAAGAGGAAAACTGTTGAAGTTATTTATTTCTTAATTGTAGGCGCAGTATGGCTGAAAGTGTTAAAGGGTAGCCAATGAGGCAAACCCGTTATTGATGTAGAAGAAAAATGACATTTCTATTTTAGAACTTCTATTAAAATTTATACTAAGCCAATAGAAAACCTTCTATAAATACCCACCAATGTATTCAAATAAATATTTGCCAACAAATCATCATACCAACATCAAAGTTTATTCTCAACTCTTAGAGCCCTATTATTGTAAAAATATCAACCTTACAAATAAAAAACGATTGATTGCTATTTAAAAATTATTTGTTTCCAAAGCTCCTCTATTTATCTATTCAGTAACGCAGGATATTAATAGCTATTATTGTAATAATAAAAAAGATATCAATGTCCAACCAAGACAAGATCAACTAAATGCATAAACTCGCCATGGAATCAAAAGGTAGAGCCTATTGCCCATACTCTAAATTCTCAGTAGGAGTGTGTGTCCTTGGTGGCAATGGAAAGTACTATACGGGATGCAATGTTGAGAAGGCTGTATGCAGTTTATGCGCTTAAGGAACGGCTATTGCCAAGATGGTGGAAGATGGATGCCGTAGAATTCTTGAAGTATATGTGGTAACTGATCTTACAGGGGATCAGTTAGCCGCTCCCTGTGGATATTGCAGGCAATACATTAAATAATTCTCACACGACGACGTATTGATCAATAATTTATTCAGGAAAAGCTACTTATCCACCTTGGAAGCTCATCGAAAGGCTATGAAAAAACATTTACCTTTGCCTATCTATTCCCCATGTCATTTGGCCCAAGCAGTCTTGGCTTCCCCTTACCCTGATCTCATCCATAGAATTTAAGATATTGACGAATAGAACAATAAAAGTTTAAATAATCAATTTTTTTTCAAGGTTCTTTGTTTCTCAGCAGCCACAACAGTCTTCTCACTTCCTACTAATCCTTTCTTCTGCCGAATCTTTTCCAAAATAATTCTAGCCTGATTGTACAGATTATTATCTAGCCCATTTTACTCGATCTCTTCGAAAGTAAGAGGCGTATAAAAAGGATCCTCCTCAATAATTTTCCATGTGTCCAGATCAAGCTGTGCGTTTACTGTCCCTTGACTGCAGTCTAAGACATCAAAGCAGAAGTTATGAGACTAAATATAAGAATGGTTACTTCAAGCATTGGGAGATAAGCCTTGATAATGAAGAAGTTTGAAAACTCATGAATATCTTCGCTTATTACTTGTGCTCGTCTTTTTGATAGTTAGTTGTAGATACTTCCGTAGTATAGTTGGTCAGTGTGCAGCTAGCAAAGATACATGGGCTCAACCAAGCGAGGACCTCCACCTAAAAAGGACTCAACACATCCGTCTTTCATTGTTGAGATTACTTGACCTGCTAACGGCCCAAAGTTATCAACTGCCCATTGAATCCCCTCACTATTTTGTGGCTTTTATTACTTTATCTCAACTCTACTTTCGCTCGGTATTTATTCTATCTTTTCTTCCTTAGTTTATATAACTTCTTCTTTACTCTACTCTTTCTTTTATTATTTTTATTGATTCTTTTTAATCTATGAGGTTTAATTTTTTGTTTATTCTTTCTTTTACTCAGCTGCTGCTTTAATGCTTTCCAAAATAAATATGCTGCCCATCATTTGTTAGTTGGCCAAAGGTCCTGAGGAACAAGCAAGGGCAAAGCCATTCTGAAGTGCAGTTAACAGCTAAACAGGAGTGGTCTTATATTCTTCAAGTAATTTGAGGAGTTCTTCATCAATGAGAAGTTGGGTTTATACTTCATCAAACACATTTTGTCTAATCCTTTCAAAAAACGATTAATTCTTGATATTCTAAGCAAGTAGAATATTGGTACCACTGCTTGAGTTTGGTCCAAAACATATCATCTTTTCTAATATTAGTTGCCTAATTGGTTCCTACAGGTTGTATTATTTAAACTGTCCAATTAGTTCATCTAATAGTTCATTTCTTAGCTTGTTTATCCTTTCTCGCTTTGATTTATTCTATTATGGAATGCGAGTAAATAATTTTGTCATTCTTTACCCTTGCTTTTAGAGAAATTATGCAATATTGAAAGGCATTCCAAGGGCTCGAATTTTTATTTATAGCTTCAAATTAGGAGTTTTCAAATTAACTAAATTGGTCTTTAGGTTAAGATTTAAGAACTTTTGCTTAGTATGCATTTTACCTCTATTTTTATGATCAATTTTCTTATACTATTTTTCTTTCTTATAAATAAAAGCTTCCTTCTATTCGGTTGTATCATCTCTGTTTTTGAAGAAGAAGCGAGTGTCTTCAACAGTTAGATCCTCACTCTAATAAATCTAGACATGCTAGTCCCACTCCCTAACAGCCCTCAATTTTTATTTTTACTCTTCGTCCAGTTCAGCATCTGCCTTTTTCTCAGCTTGATACTTTTAATTCAGCAGTTTCTTTCTTTATATTTATCTTCGCTTTTATATCTCCTGCAGATGTTTTTGATTCTTTGTTTCGGCAAGTGTCTGCCAAGTGATTGTCTATCTAAAGGTAATGATGGGATCTGATGTCTTTATTGGAATTTTACAGTAAATTGACTCAAGATCGACTATACATTTCTAAAGGTGAACTTGTCCACACGTGTTTAATATTATATCCCCTGTTCCTTAGACATACACATCTACAGAAGGATCAGAGCGGTTTAGCTTCTTTAAACCTTACAGCAATTTAGGACCATTTTTAATGTCAGGGGTTGAAACACTGACCTTCAGTATGGATTTGGTCTTGGAAGAAATAGGGACAAATGAAAGGCAATCTGGTGAAGTTGAGATGGTTCCTGATTTGAAGATATCATTTTACAGCCCTCCAAAACCAACGACACTTCCAGCATAGGCCTCCTCAATACCCTATGGGTACTGACCATTAAAGTAATATAGCCCTTAAATTCTAGTTGTGGTGATGTCTGGAACTTCAACAACTTATCCTGTTAATGTTGTTATCTTTTTAGGTTTAACTCCAATTACCAAGACCTCATCTCCTCTTTTTACTCTCCCTGAAAAGATACGCCCAAAACCAATCACAACAGAAGATTCATTGCCTTATATTCCATAGGGGAGACCTCTTTCATTAACTTGCTTCCTTGAAAATGTTATCATCTTTGACACAAAAGCGATCAATGGAACTTATTCGATGGCGCAACTTGAAAGAGATTGTTATATTAAGGGTGATATCTTTTGTTGTCTCAGGTTAAGCTGCAATAAGTATGGTAGCCTAAACTTCTGTGCCTGCTAGGGATTAGGCAATTCACTGACGATTCTGTCGAGTAAAATACGATCAAGAGGCAGCCAAGAGCCCAATATTTCCTTAATAAGGATGAATCCCTTTGCATTGCGAGCTGATTGGCTTATTTTTAGATTGAGAGCAGTGATTATTCTATTTAATTTCTCTTGCTCATCGTTATCGACATTATCGAAGATATCCCAAATAGGCTTCAAGATCCAATCCACACAGACGGGTCTATCATTCTAACTAATAGGTTATTAAACGAATGTTTTTTATCTCTTATTGTAGTAAAAGTCTCCCCATAGATACTTTTAAATTTACTAAGGAGTTTTTCCAAACTTTTTAGCAATCAAAGGGGAAAAACTTTACACTGAAAATCCCCAACCATCTAAAGCACTGGAGAATATCACGTTTTTTTTCTGAGGGGAGAAATAAAAGTGTGACTAAAGTGTATCTATGGGCTCCAAGTTGTCTTTTTATTCTTCTTTGCCGTTCTAGGCCTTATTTGATCCAACTTCCTTGGCAATGAATGAGCCCAATATGGCGTTAACATGCTCAATTAGTTGGTTCAGATGAAGGTACGCCTGCAAGGGATCCATTTTGCAATGAGTAATGAGCTTATCCACCTTATTCAAGATTAAAATGGATGGCAATTTTTCAGTATAAAGTTGCTGTAAGACTCTAAAAGTCTGACTGGAAACACCTTCAACTGTATCTACAACTAAAAGCGCAGCATCAGTCAGCCTTAGAGCAGCCGATACCTCTGAATAGAAATCTAGATGTCCAGGTGAGTCAATAAGGTTGATAAGATGTTATTTATGGAGAAGAGCTATTGAGCTAGCCTTCATTGTAATTCCTCTGTCTTGCTAGTCCAGCCGATCATCAAGAAGTTTCAACTGTCCAGCTTGCTTTCTATTAATTATGCCATTGGAGGCTATTAGACAGTCAGCAAGCGTAGTTTTACCGTGATCGACATGGGCCACGATTGAAACGTTTCTGATTTTCGTTGGTTGGCTCAGCAGGGAATGAATTTGCTTATATCGAGCTTCTTGTCCTATCATCTCAAAGAACTATTATAATACTTCACCAATGCACTCAATAAAAGAATTATCTTCAAAATATATACTTTATTACTTTCAATCCTTCGCTTGTTTCCTTTCAAAATAATCTATTTGCTTGCTAATCATAATAAGCGATAATTATAATGAGTAAGTCGTAATCTTTCTCGCCTATCCCACTCGAACTCTTGAAGAAAAGAAAGACTTCAGTTAATATAAAAAACCATCTTAAAAGAAAAGCCATAAAAATTCCTTTAGATTTCAATTCTCAGCTCTTCACCAATGAAAATAATAATGACTTCAACTCCATCGTTAACTCTCTTCAAAAATTCATTGAAGATGAGCCTAAAAATCATAAATCATTGCACAATTAGTAAACATTTGCATTTTAATCACCCCTCAAGATAGTTAAATATCGTCCCAATAATAAATACAAAAGGGTCAGATATTCTACTGAACTCAATCATTTTTCTTCTCCCAAAACTCCAAACCTTCATCTAAGGCAAAACCAATCTCACCTCTCAGAATAAGAGTAATTTAAGAGATTTCAATCGTAGAGTAAATAAATAAAAATGAGATTAAATTATTTGTTTCCTCATATTAAATAGCGAAAATCCGATAAATTCGCAGAGACAGTTAACTATATGTAAATAATAAAGCCATGGTAAACAAAAAGAGATGTTTTTCATGAAACATTCAAGCGATACATCGCATAAAACAGTCGTTTTATTGGAGACGACAATCGCTACACTAAATGGATAAAATATGATAGTTTCAAAACAAAACAATGATTTCTCCCTCATAGATTAATTGAATATAAAATCAACTTCTTATCAACTTCTTATCAACTTCAAAGGAATATTGACTGACACTTTGTACCCATCCTTGAATATGATCTGCAGATTTATCTAGAAGTTGACATTACACCAAAGGTACTTGACACTTGGACATGAGTAATATCGAGGAAGGATCATGTAGACAGGAATCTACATGTTTCGTGTTACATTCCCGTCGCAGATTTGAATCAGTTGAATTTCAGTCTTCTCATTAAGAGTTTTGAACTCGCCCTCTACCTTTTATACTCTAAGCATCTGTAAATCGATAGATCGAATAGGCGTATCGGCAATATCTACAGTAATTGACCCACTAAGATCATCAGTAAAGAAGCATATTTAGCTGTCAAGCTCACCCTTTACTTTGAAGTTTGGAATTTTTGTTTTATCTCCTTTGATATCTTCAGATACAACCATAAAATTCTTTTTCTTGGGATACACAAAATTTTATATGCACTCTCGGCCTTGTTTAGGTACTTGCAGGTAAAATGGTGTTTAATTTTGAATCATTCTCCTGTCGTTGAAGATAATAACAGCGTTAACTGCGTAAGTAATACTGATGAACACTCCAATATAGCTCTACAAAAATTTATGCTATCCTTTTTCCAATTTAAATCGAAAAGGCAATTTGATCTAATTTGTTCTAAATTATCGATATTTTACAATGTTTTGCCTTTGGCTAGCACCATATCTTTGATGTTGATTATTCTTAAGGGTGGAACTCGTTTCATTATCTACTCAATCTACAGCTTATTTTGTCTATTTTGGATACTGACACTTCCATTTATGGACATGAGAGCACTCTAAATATCGACTTTGAAGCTATTTCCTGTTTTGGATTGCAAGCTTACAAATCCACTCGCAGTTTACTAAGATGAATATAAGGATACATCTGGTTTGTATGTAGCATTTGATCTGTCAAATTTGACCTATATTTAATAGAGATCGTCTGAAGCAGGCATTCGACTCGCCAGCATCTTATATCTATATCTACTATTATTATCTTTTATTGAGTGAAACGCAATAAAAAAAGATAGATATTCTGTAGCTCAAGCATATCCTTCTTATTTTAATGTGGAGATGCAAGCTTACCTTTTACTTGTAAAATATTATAATTGGAAGATAGTTAGTTAGTACAAAGGAAAACAACCCACATGAAACGTTAAAAAACACATCAAACATCACACTATGCATTGCCATAGAGTATATTTTCTTAATAGCTAGACGATAATCCAATAAAACGTAAGCTAAAGGCTGGTAACTAGTTCGAAATACACTCAGTCACATCTGAATTCAAAGTGAGCCCTCCTTCTACTTCCTAACTCAACTATTAAATCCCTCATAAATATGACAACTAAATCAAGCAGCTTGTTGATAACTTCGAAGAGTATGGCTAGGTGCTAAGATTAGCCTATTTAGCCAATAACAACTAAGTTCATATCGATTAGTAAACGCTCTACTTTCTGCAAAAATACTCGACCTTCGAAATCGCATTTATCTCCTTCATTGGGGAGAGACAATCAGGGAAGAGTTTTGCGATAGATACTATTCTAAATCTTTCATCGGCATAGTTATATTTAGTAATAAAAGTTTTATGGAACATAAAGATAAAAGGGAATCTACCTATGGACTATTCCCTTTACCTCAAACTTCAAACGAAAAATATTCATTATAGAGTTGAGTGGAGTAAGTTTTACATCTGAGTTAGAAAGGGAAGATCAGATTTTAATCGACCTCGTTCATATACTTTCCTCCACTATTACAGTGGTTAATCCAATAATTGAGATTCCTCAGAATGAACCAAAAAAGAAAAGAAACCCAATTTTCTAAAAATAACCTATGCAGAATCCCCTTTAGAGTAACATTATTGCCGAGCTGCGTAAATCCAGTGAAAGAATATTGAAGTAGATTTAGAAATCTAATAAATCTGATTCCTATTGGCCACAGATTCTCTATTCTGTATCACTATCTAAAGCTACTTCTCTAACTCAGCTGTACTAATAACTTTATTCCTTCTGCTCCTTTGCCGATGTCCCACCTCCTTTCACAGCAAATGTTGGTGATAATAAATAGATTTTCAGTGAATCACTAAACAATAAGCTGAATGGTATGAGTGGTGCTTACATTGATAAAGTGAGCGAACTGTTTTTGTAATTGATTAATAAGACAAGCACTAAGCAATATTATAATCTAAAGTACACAGGTAATATTGGCTGTAAGCTATTGATTAACAGCATCAAATATCTAAATAAAAAGCAGAAAATTAAAATAAATAAGGTGTTCGCATCCATTATGAAGGAACTCTATCAATCCTCATACGAATACCATACAGATCTCTATGATGACTGCCTTAAAGAATATTTTGGAAAGGAGTAACCTCTTTCATATGATGCCCTCATTGAGGCTTTCCAACTCTCTTCTACCTACGCAATATAGAGTTTTAATGAGATAATAATCGAATAAAAACTGCACAGCTAATACGAATAAAAGCTGTTGAATTATATTGATAATAAGGAAGAGCTGATTATTGAGATAAATTCCAAGAAAACAAAAAATACCCTCAAGTAGAAGATAAAAGGAAATTAAGTGTAAAGAGTACTTGACATTTAAACTGTCAAATCCTTGCTCAATAACCTCAAAGTCATACACACACAACTTGATCATAATCGTTGCTTTCTCATTGCTGATAGACTTCTCAAATACACTAACAATATTGAAAAGCGTATTTTAGAGGAACGTGAGGAGTATTAGAGGGAAAAAATAGCTCATTTAAAAGAGCAAAAACGGTAGAAGGTCGAACAACTAAGATTAATTTCTGCAAAAAATGAATAAAAATTGAGATAAAAGCAATAAAACTAACGAAAACAACGCTAGTTACTAAAGAAGCAAATGAACTTTGAAAACAGCATAAAAACAATAAAGAAATAGATATAGGTAGAAAAGCGTTATCAAAAAGAATACATCGTATCAAAATAATCAAAGAGATAATATGCATAAAGCCTACTGTAGATATTGAGATAGCAGTAGTAGAAGGTCCGATAAAACTGTAAGCAAATTTAGTAGATCAATAAAGAATACTAATATCATCCCACCATTATGGTCCTCCAAAAGAAGATAGAATAGAAAGCACGTTAAATCAGATAGCTTTAAGTCATTTAATCTAAAATATAAATGCAGAGTAGACTTTCAGCACTTCAAAGCAAAACCTCAATCGTCCGATCAGCAATCCAAAAGCCAAAGGAACAAAAACCAGTTACTACAAATAAACCGATTAAAAAACTAACTAACAAAAAATGATTATTTATAATTCATGCTTTCGCCTTCAATATTAATATCATACTAATTTATGCTCCAGCATTGTGTGGCTAAATTACAGCTATCTTTGTCTTTAGCTTAGAGTCTTTATTTGGTCTTTCATCTCTTAGATATCTTTCCTCGAACGAATTAACTCATCAAATAAATAATGAATATTGTCCTTCAAACATCTTTTTACTTACTTATTTATCAAGTCTTTTGATAGTGCGTCATTTAACTGTTTTCGTAAATTCTCATTTATTGGCTTTTGCTTCCTTTTTAGTTCTTAAATTTTCTATGCCAAATTAATACTAATTTAAATAGTTCATACTTGGTTTGTTTGAAATGTTCCTCTATTTTTTATAGTTTAGTCTCACATTATCTAAATAGTTTCGTCGCTTAGTTTTTCTGCATGAATTCATATACATCTTTAATAATAGTCTAAATTCCTTAACCGTGTTTGACCTATTAATCCTTTCTTTTGAGCAAAGAGGGTTTATTGATAAATGAGTTAAAACTGAGTGAGTTGCTTTTACTATTAATTTCATCTATTTTCCTTTTGATCTTTCTGATCTATATTTTGAATGATTAGTTAATTTCCTCTTGCTTTTGTGAGCCTTCCTTCTAGAATGTGGTGACCTCTTCCCTAATGCATAATACTTGATTGATGATCTTGCTTATTTCCGAATGTATCTTTTCGTGAAGAAGTTGTTCGATGATTTAGTAGATAGTGGTGGTTAAACTATCCACTATTTTTGTTAGCTATAGTTGTTATCTTGCCTATCGCTCATACTTGGACATGCTTGCATTGAGAGAGTGGTCTTCGGGAAAGGTAAAATTGATGTTAGGATTGGTTGCTAGGTGGGGAAATGGTTACTTTAGAGGAGACTGTTGTTGCAGTTTGAAATCCGACTTTCTTTTATTTATCTATTCGATGAAAACATTTTATTATTATTGATAGTATGATAAAAACTGACTATCTTTCCATGAGAGATAGTCAATGACTAGGCGCCTTCTGTTTGATAATTATTATTAATAATAAATTTAATAAATAAGATTCTCCATAAAATAACAGAATCAAAGAGATAAGTAACTTGTTGACAATAACACAGCTATCATTATCTTTTTTTATTAATAGCCAATACAGAAGTATTTTATGCGTCTTAGGTCCATTTTAACTTATCGTTGGCATGCGACAGATATATAAATGCATCATGCATAAAATAAAGATAAGAATTTAAATCATGAGACACTAGAAGTTATAAGGTAGCTCATGATTTGTGAGCTGGGTAAAAATAATGAATGTAGATTATTTATATGAATGGCTATGATAAAATCAAAAGGAAATTCAATTTTTTATCTTGGCCAGCCAAGAGTTTACTTTTTGAAGCTTTGAGTACTCAAACCCGTAGTGTTTTTCTCGCTCATAAATGGCAGGGTTAAATTCCAAGTTTGCTTTCTTGTCAAACAAAATCAGCTGAGAGGATCCACCAAACTCAAATCTTCCAATGCACTGCCCTTTTGAAATATGATCCCCTTCTTTCACCATTGGGACGCAGCTTGAAACTTAAACCATGCCTATCTCCATGAGGGCCACCCTTCCAATAGACTCATTATTCGTGTTGATGATGAATATATACCTTGTTGCAGTACAACTCAAGAAGACTTGAGAATGGGCATAGAAGTGAATATCGTTTTTGTCAAAGTCTGGATTCTCAAGGAAAAAGCATCCGTCAATTTTGTATGCTTTTTAGATGACACCAGTCACTGGTGAGTGCCATCTATGATAACACCAAGGGCTGAGGTATCCCTGATAGACTGTCCCACCGACAAAGGATTCGTCAATGATTTCCTTAACTCCCATCTTCTTGGCTGAGAACATATCGTAGAGAGAGTAGCGATTTTGTTTAAGCCAAAACTGATCTGTAGCTTTGACTTTTGTGAGATGAACACTCAAAGTAGTGATGGGATAGTTTTCGGAAGAGTGAATAATTACGGAAGGATCATCTTTTCCTTCAATGGGCCTTGCTCCCTATGCAAGCTCTCTGATAAACCAATCATTCCAACATTTAAATCCATAGTGAGGTTTAGTTTTATCACAGACGTAGTCATTATAGTTGATAAACTTCGAGGCTTATTCGCTAAGCCATCCTCCTTTCTCAGTGTTCATGTACCTTAGAGATTTTTCCGTTTTAAGCATTTATCCGTAATCGTTGAGAATGTTCTTTAGATGTTAGTTGACATCTGGGCGAGAAAAAATATCAGATCCATATTTAGTGCCAACTAAATCACTGAGTATTGAATAAATGGGGACTCCACATAGTTAAGAAGGCCAAAAGCAAGGTGGAGTTTGAACTGCAATATTCAACATATCAAGGGCCTCATCCACCGTATGCTTGTAAAGGATCCCATCTCTTTCTCCTTGGATATAGGCTGAGGTAACCTTTTCAGGAATTTGGTTCAAGGCTGCTTGGAACTGCCAATTGAGCACCGAATCATTTGAAATAAAGTTTCTGAAATTTTAGATGGATTCCAGCTTTTTGATGTTTCTGTTGTCTAGCTTGATGGTTTCAAACCTTTTAACATACTCTACAATAGAGCTGATGTAGATAAACTCATTTGATTCTTTTTCTTCAGATTGCATTGTTGATAATTAGAAATGATTATATTAATGGATATCGAGCGACATCAGTAATATAGTCATTAAACCCAACCTACCATCATTATAAATATATATATACACCTTATAAATTATGCGATATGATGAATTTAATATCTTTTATGTAATTTAGCATT
>JACCDV010607416.1_pt1 | contig 26346 bp, 19 predicted proteins | sample 7446131 | NCBI WGS metagenome assembly JACCDV01 (sample SAMN15323448, study PRJNA562643) | freshwater metagenome | isolation source: river surface water | place: USA:Blue River Watershed | collected 2017-08-17
AGTTCAATGGATAGAACGGAAACCTCCTTTCAATGGGCAGTCACAGGCGAAAGCAGTGGCTGAATGGAGTCAAATTCGGTGAACCCTCTGGTCCAAGTGACCGTGGCAACGCCGAGCCAAGCCAAGAGAGATCTTGGAAGGTGTAGAGACTAGACGGCTCCTGCCTACCGGCGCAAAGCGCCCATGGCAAAGGCATAGTCCAGACCACAAACGATAACTCGGTGGCGAAAGCTATAGTGGCATGAAGTTTCAGATACAGGTTCGATTCCTGTCGAGGAGACCAATCAACGCAGGTGGAGTTCACGCCTATGGAGCAAACAAGCAACCTGGTTGCCTATTTAAGAACCCGCTCTGGTGGCAAAGAAGTTCTGACCCCAAAGCAGCTTGAACCCATCTTGGGCATCAGCGTCAAACAGCAAAGTCTCCTGCGCAAAGAGAACAAGCTGGGTTTTCCACACCTGACCATCGGCGGAAAAATTCTTTACAGCATTCACGCTGTGGCTGAAATGCTCACAAGGCCCGCGCAAACTGAGCCCGCCCAAACAGAAACGGCGAAGAACGAAAAACCATCTGCCAGCAAATCAAAGGCAGTTGACAAGTGGCGCTCAAGTCTTAAGGTGCCCTCCTCCCAGCCAATCAACATGAGCCAGGCCCTGCTCCGTGCCTTCATGCTGAACAACATACAGACTGAAATTTCAACTCTCACCGCCCTTACAAAAGAGCTTCAAACGCTTCAGCGCTCTGAAGAACTCCGTGCAACCTTGGAAAAGAAATCTCAGAACACTTCAGCTGGTAGCAGCACCAAAAAGAAAATGAAGATCTAAGGCTCGAAGTTGCGACCACGCGCCTATGGAGTTTCACCCCTAGCTTGAGATTATTTTTAATGTAATGAATCTGGCAATCTGAGGCAAAATTGGCAAGAGTTGGCAAACCATATTAGTGGCCATCCCATCAACCCAATGACAAACCCAGAAAATCAGATTCTTACCATCGAAGAAGTAGCTGAGTATTTGAAGGCTGGCAAGCGCACAGTCTATCGACTAGCGGCTGAGGGTAAGCTGCCCGCGTTCAAACTTGGTGGCTCATGGCGTTTTCGCCAAAGCGATCTGGATGGGTGGATTTCTGCAAATCTAACCAACAAAAACGCAGGAGCAAGCGACTGATGGAACTGATCGACAACATCACTCGCTTGTTGGGCGACGATCTCAAGCAAACTCTGCGACCAGGCGCACGACTAAAGATCGCGGCCTCGTGCTTCTCTATGTACGCCTTCGAAGCCCTGAAGGCCGAGCTGGAAAAGATCGACGATCTGAGCTTTATCTTCACCTCGCCCACCTTCACAGCCAGTGAGGTCACCGACAAAATTCGGAAAGAGCGCAAAGAATTCCACATTCCAAAGATCGACCGCGAACGCAGTCTGTACGGTAGCGAGTTCGAGATTCAGCTGCGCAACAAGTTGACCCAGCGTGCCATCGCCAAGGAGTGCGCTGACTGGATGCGTCGAAAGGCCCGGTTCAAAAGCAACCGCACCAAGGCACCCATGCAGCCTTTCGCGGTTGTGCAGTCCAACGGCGCGGACACCGCTTACATGCCGCTCCACGGCTTCACCGCAGTGGATCTTGGCTACCAGCAGGGCAACGCAGTGTCCAACCTTGTCAACAAGATGGACGAGCCAGCCTTCGCCGCCACCTACCTCAGCTTGTTCGACCAGATTTGGAACGACCCTGAAAAGTTGGAGGATGTGACCGCGCAGATTTGCGAACACATCGCTTCGGTGTATCAGGAGAACTCGCCCGAGAGCATCTACTTTTTGATGCTCTACAACATCTTTAACGAGTTCCTGGATGAAATCGACGAAGACGTTCTCCCTAACGACCGCACCGGCTACCAAGACACGCTGATCTGGAACAAACTCTTCAACTACCAGAAAGATGCCGCCACGGGCATCATCAACAAGCTTGAAACCTACAGCGGCTGCATTCTGGCCGACAGTGTGGGCTTGGGTAAGACCTTCACGGCGTTGGCCGTGGTCAAGTACTACGAGCTTCGGAACAAGTCTGTCCTCGTGCTCTGCCCTAAGAAGCTGGCAGACAACTGGCTCAACTACAACCGCAACCTCAAGACCAATATCTTCGCCAAGGACCGCTTCAACTACGACGTCCTTTGCCACACTGATCTCAACCGCACCAGCGGCGAATCCTTTGGCACTCCGCTGAATCGGATCAACTGGGGCAACTATGACCTTGTGGTCATCGATGAATCCCATAACTTCCGCAACAACGACGCCTACAAGGACAAGGAGACGCGATACCAGAAGCTGATGAACAAGGTCATCAAGGAAGGCGTGAAGACCAAGGTGTTGATGCTCTCTGCCACACCGGTCAACAACCGCTTTGCTGATCTGCGCAATCAGCTGGCCTTGGCATACGAAGGCGATTCCGAAATCCTCAGCAAGAAACTCAAAACTGGCAAGACAGTCGAAGAAATCTTCCGTGGCGCACAGACTGCATTCAACAACTGGGCCAAGCTGCCCCCCGAAGAGCGTACCGCGCGCGCTATCCTCGACTCGCTGGATTTCGACTTCTTCGAGCTGCTGGACAGCGTGACCATTGCCCGCTCGCGCAAGCACATCCAGACCTTCTACGACACCAAGGACATAGGACAGTTTCCTGAACGTCGAAAGCCACTCACATTCCACAGCCCGCTGACCGCACGCACAGACGTAATGGGCTTCAATGACATCTTTGCCCAGCTGTCATTGCTCAAACTGGCGGTGTATGCCCCCGTGAGCTACATCCTGCCCAGCCGGATCAAAAAGTACGAAGAAGCCTACGACACCAAGGTGGGAGTCAAAGGCACACTCAAGCAAGCTGACCGCGAGAAAAGTTTGCAGGCCCTGATGACGGTTAACCTGCTCAAGCGGCTGGAAAGCTCTGTCCAGTCGTTCCGGCTGACCTTGAATGCCCTGCGTCACAACCATCAGAACACGCTGGCCAAGATCGAGGCATTTAACCAGTCTGGTGTGGAAACAAGCGTTGGTGACTTGACGGATTCGCTGGAAAGCCTTGATGCCGAGGAAGATGACCTGGCCATCCTGGATGACGACAGCGGCGAGATTGGTGGCAAGGTCAAGATCAGCCTGGGTGACATGGACTTGCCCTCGTGGGAGCGTGATCTCAATGGCGATCTGGCCCTCATCGAGGGTTTGCTGGCCTCGATGAACAAGATCACACCTGAGGACGACGCCAAGCTCCAACACCTCAAAGCTCAAGTGCTGCAGAAGATTGCCAACCCGATCAACCCCGGCAACAAGAAGGTATTAATCTTTACCGCTTTTGCGGACACGGCAGACTACCTCTATGCCAACCTAGCGCCCGTGCTGCAAGAAGCCAAGGGCTTGCACACCGCAAAGGTAACGGGAAAGGGCGCGCCGAAGTCCACGCTGAAAAGGGGCTATGACTTCCAGGAGCTGCTGACACTGTTTTCACCCCGCGCCAAGGAGAAGGCTGTAGTTCTGCCAGGCGAGCCCGCCGAGGTCGACTTGCTGATCGGTACGGACTGTATCTCAGAGGGCCAGAACCTTCAGGACTGCGACTACCTGATCAACTACGACATCCACTGGAACCCCGTCCGCATCATCCAGCGGTTTGGCCGAGTGGACCGCATCGGTTCGCCCAACACCAGCATTCAACTGGTCAACTACTGGCCCGACATCACCCTCGACGAGTACATCAAGCTCAAAGACCGGGTGGAAAGTCGCATGATGATTGCGGACGTGACGGCCACGGGCGACGACAACGTACTGTCCGCCCAAGCCAACGATGTGTCGTACCGCAAGGAGCAACTGCGCCGCTTGCAAGAGGAAGTCATTGAGCTGGAAGACCTGAAGACCGGCGTGTCTATCACAGACCTCGGCCTCAACGACTTCCGCATGGACTTGCTCAACTACGTCAAGGAGCATGGCGAGCTGAGCAATGCTCCTAATGGCATGCATGCTGTAGTTTCGGCCAATCCTGTTATGGGCTTGAACCCCGGCGTCATCTTCACGCTGCGTAACCTCAACACGGGCGTCAACGTCAATCAGCACAACCGGCTGCACCCTTACTACCTCGTCTACATTGACCGGGCTGGCAACGTGGTGCACGACCACACCGAGGTGAAACGCCTGCTGGACTTGGCTCGCACCTGCTGCAAGGGCCAAGAAAAGCCCATTCCACAAGCGACCCAGCTCTTCAATGAAGAGACTGCCGAGGGCCGTCAAATGCAGATGTACTCCGACCTTCTGGGCAAGGCCATTCGCTCCATGATCGAGGTGAAAGAAGAGAAGGACCTGGACAGCCTGTTCACCGGCGGCAAGACCACGGCGCTGACCAACACCATCTCTGGCCTGGACGACTTCGAACTCATCACCTTTCTGGTGATCCAGGAGGCGGGATGAGCGCCTTGTTCGCCTACCCCAAGCAAGCGGAGTTTGGCCGCGTACTGCCCAAGAACAAGATTTACGAACACAGCGGCGCCAACACCCGCTTGAAAGACTTGTTCGTGGAGCAAGTTGAGCGGATCGTCTGGCGCTACAAGCTGGCACCAGAGACGATTAACTTGGCGTCAAAGCCGGGCGTACCGGAGATTCAAGTCTTCGCAATCCAGCTGAAGACGCCTGAGCTGCACCACGACGTGCTCCGTTGCATCGACGGCGCAGTGCAGTTCCCTATCATCTTTGAACTGACTCAAGGGCTAGGTTCTGGCGCGAAATCACAGGTTGTCGCAGCTTACAAGCGCCAGAGCGATGCAGATGCGACCAAATGGGTCTGCTCCGATTACTTCGAGTCAAACTGGATGCCCGCTGCCAATTTGCGAACGCCGCTACCACTTGCCTGGGATCTCGAGGGGTTATATGAGCAATTGCTCAAATGCCTTATCCCTCTCTCCCTTAGAAATAATGAACCTATCCGCGACCTCGTGGCCAGATATGCGTGCGCAAAGGCAAAGGAGCTTGAGGTAAGGCGAGTATCCGCAGCCTTAGCTAAAGAACGGCAGTTCAACAGAAAGGCCGCATTGAATGCAACGCTCCGGCAATTGAGAAGCGAATTCGAAGGACTCACACTATGACCACAAGAACAGCGCCAATCTCAAGCTCCGGCCTAACGCAAGCCGAAATCAGCGAATACATACTCAGATTCTGCGCCAAAGAATTCAAAAGCCTTGGCGAAATATCAGCCGAATTAGGTCGCAGCAAAAACACAATCCGCGCTGGTTATATATATCCGATGGTAAAGACTGGGCATCTTCTGCAGGAGCATCCTGCAGGCACAAAGTCTGCACAAAGATATCGCACCAATGAACCCGACACTTATGGTGTGAAAAGCGCAGCTCAGAAGAGGAAAAAATGAAGAAGCTACAACTCCATTCCACGAATTGCGTCAATAGCAATATTGAAAAGCTCGCAGATATCTTTCCAAGCTGCATTACGGAGTCTGTTGATGGAAGCGGCTCTGTCCGTCATGCTGTTGATTTCGACAAGCTGAGACTGGAGCTAGGAGACGCTATCGTCGAAGGCTATTCGGAACGATATCAATTGTCATGGCCAGGCAAGGCCGAGTCGCTCGTTTCCGCAAACAGGCCCATAGCAAGGACGCTCCGCCCAATTGCCTCGGAAAGCATTGATTTTGAAGACACAAAAAACATATTCATCGAGGGGGACAATCTTGAGGCACTGAAGCTGCTTCAGGAAAGTTACCTAAACAAGATCAATATCATTTATATCGATCCACCGTACAACACAGGGAACGATTTTGTCTATAACGATGACTTCTCGGAACAGGCAAGTGCCTACCTCCAGAGAACCAACCAAGAGGATACTAGCGGAAATAGGTTGATAACAAACAAGCAGTCAAATGGACGCTTTCATTCGACATGGCTATCAATGATTTACCCTCGGCTCAAGCTGTGCCGCAACCTATTGTCCGATGACGGTGTTATCTTCATCAGCATTGATGATAGTGAAATCGACAACCTAAAGAAAGTGTGCAATGAAATATTCGGTCCTGACAACTTTGTTGGGACCTTTATTTGGAAATCCCGAGTCAGCGAAGACACACGTGCCGTTTCGGGCATGTCCACAGATCATGAATATATAGTTTGCTACAAGGGCCATGGGGATTTCACTCTCCGGGGAACCGAAAAGGACTTGGATAAGTTCAAGAATCCCGACAATGATCCTCGTGGCCCCTGGCGAAGCGCGGACATGACCGGACTAGCGACGAAAGATAAGCGTCCAAACCTGCACTATGACTTGGTAGACCCAGCCACGGGCAAAAATTACGGCTGCCCTCCCAAGGGATGGCGTTTCGAAGCCAAGACGATGGCTGAAAGAATCAAGGAAGGGAGAATTCTCTGGCCCAGCACTGATGACGGAAGACCAAGACAAAAGCTATTCCTCAAAGAAATGGATAGTTTGTTCAAAAATATTTCCTCAATCATTCAGGATGTATCGACCGCAGACGGAACCAGGGAGGTTAACGAGCTTCTGGGCGATGGGATATTTGATTTCCCGAAGCCTACAAGACTGATACAAAAACTGGTCGAACAGGTTTCGAATTCGGATGCAGTCGTTTTAGATTTTTTTGCTGGCTCAGGCTCGACCGCCGAGGCGGTCATGAAACTGAACTCTGTTGACGAGGGTAAGAGGCGCTTTATTTTGGTGCAGCTTCCAGAGCCATGTTCCCCTGAGTCCGGTGCGTATCGCGCCGGTTACAAGACGATAGCTGAAATCACCAAAGAGCGTATTCGTCGCGCAACGAAAAATATTAAGGCTGGTAACAGTAGCTCATTTGCCACCGACACTGGATTTCGCGCATTCAAGATCGACTCGTCAAATATGACTGACATCTTTTATGCCCCAGATGCCATTCAGCACGACCAAATGGATCTTTTGGTGGACAACATAAAACCTGACAGAGGACCGGAAGACCTACTATTTCAAGTCATGCTGGATTGGGGTGTTGATCTCGCATTGCCAATCTCAAAGCAGGTGATTCAAGACAAGGATGTCTACCTCGTAGACGGCAACACTCTGGCTGCTTGTTTCGATGGACATGGCGGTGTTGATGAGGACTTCGTGAAAGAGCTGGCCAAGGTGCAGCCGCTCCGCGCGGTATTCCGCGACGCGGGCTTCAAAGACAGCTCAGTCAAGATCAACGTGGAGCAAATTTTCAAGCTTCTGTCGCCTGCCACTGAAGTGAAGTGCATCTGAAGGACTTGCGATGAAACTCAAGTTCAAGACCCAGGCCTACCAGTCTGCGGCTGTGCAAGCCGTGGTGGACTGCTTCAAGGGCCAGCCGCCCACATCTGCGGAGGCCATCACCTATCGCATTGACCCCGGCCAAGCCAAGAAGGGCACGGAAGACCTGTTCTCCGAGTCCGGCTTCAAGAACGCAGAACTGGCACTGACTGACCTTGCCTTGCTGGACAATATCCAGCAGGTGCAGCGCGGCCAAAACCTACCCGTGTCGGACACGCTGGTTAAGAACAAGGTCGCCCGCGTCAACCTCGACGTGGAGATGGAAACGGGCACGGGAAAGACATACTGTTACATCAAGACGATCTTCGAACTGAACCGCCGCTTTGGCTGGAGCAAGTTCATCATCGTGGTGCCCAGCATCGCTATCCGTGAAGGCGTTGCCAAGTCGTTGGAGATCACCGCCGAGCACTTCCTGGAGACCTACCAGAAGAAAGCACGCTTCTTCATCTACAACTCCAAGCAATTGCATCACCTGGAGAGCTTTTCGTCGGATGCTGGCATCAACGTCATGGTCATCAACGTGCAGGCCTTTGCCGCCCGTGGTGCCGACAACCGCCGCATCTATGAGGTGCTGGACGACTTCCAGTCTCGCCGCCCGATTGACGTCATCAGCGCGAACCGACCCATCTTGATCCTGGACGAACCTCAGAAGATGGAGGGCGCACAGACATTGAAGTCCTTGGAGGAGTTCAAGGCCTTGATGGTGCTGCGCTACTCGGCCACGCACAAAACGACGCACAACAAGATTCACCGCCTGGATGCGCTTGATGCCTACAACCAGAAGCTGGTGAAAAAGATCGCTGTTCGCGGCATAGCGGTGAAGGGGCTGGCGGGCACAGCCGGCTATCTGTACCTGCAATCCATCGAAATTTCGAGCAAGAAGCCGCCCGAGGCACGCGTTGAGTTCGAGCAGAAGTTGGCAGGCGGCAACATCAAGCGTGTTGTCAGGAAGCTGTCCAAAGGCGACAACCTCTTCTCTGACGGTTTTTCGAACGGGCTGGATCAGTACCGTGACGGCTTCGTGGTGTCGAACATCAATGCCAACACCGACACCTTGAGTTTTACCAACGGGTTGCAGCTGACGGTGGGTGATGCCACCGGCGACGTAACCGAAGCCGCGCTGCGCCGCATTCAGATTCGCGAGGCGATAAAGGCCCACTTCGACAAGGAGCAGGCACTTTTCCAGCAGGGTGTGAAGGTGCTGACGCTGTACTTCATCGACGAGGTGGCCAAGTACCGCGACTACTCGCAGCCTGACGAGAAGGGCGAGTATGCCCGCATCTTCGAAGAGGAATACAACCTGTACCTCAACGAGATGCTGGACCTGGACGAAACGCCCTACGTGAAGTACCTTCAAGGCATCACTGCCGAGAAGACCCACAGCGGCTACTTCTCTATCGACAAGAAGACGAAAAAGCTTGCCGATCCAAGCGTGGCTGCACGCGGAGAGAACGCAGGACTATCAGACGACGTAGACGCCTACGATCTGATCCTGAAGGACAAGGAAACGCTGCTGTCTTATCCATCACCCAGCGACAGCCCAGAGCTGCACGCAAAGAAGTCTGTGCGCTTCATCTTCTCGCACTCGGCCCTGCGCGAAGGATGGGACAACCCCAACGTATTCGTCATCTGCGCACTCAAGCACAGCGACAACACGATTTCGCGCCGCCAGGAAGTCGGCCGAGGCCTGCGCTTGTCCGTCAATCAGCATGGCGACCGAATGGACCATCCAGCCATCGTCCATGACGTGAATGTGCTCACTGTGGTGGCCAGCGAGAGCTACAAGGAGTTCGTCGCGGCGCTGCAGAAAGACATCAGCGACTCGCTGTCTGCCCGGCCGAAGGTGGCCGATGAAGCCTTCTTCACCGGCAAGGTCTTGAAGACGGCTACTGGCGACGTAGAAGTCACCCCGCAGCTGGCCAAACAGATCTACAAGTACCTGATCAAGAACGACTACACCGACGATGCCGATCGCATCACTGGTGCGTATCACGATGCGAAGAAGGCCGAGACATTGGCCGAGCTGCCGCCGGAGCTGAAGCCGCATGCGACGCAGGTCTACCAGCTGATTGACAGCGTGTTCAGTGCCAGCCAGTTGCCCGAAATCGGTGACGATCGCCGCCCGAAGAAGAACCCGCTCAACGCCAACTTCGACAAGCAAGAATTCAAGGCCCTTTGGAACCGTATCAACCGCAAGGCGGCTTACAGCGTCAGCTTCGAAGAGGCCGAGCTGGTCCAGAAAGCTGTGGCCGTGCTGAACGACAAAGATGCAGGTCTTCGCGTTACGCCGTTGCAGTACACGATCCAAACGGGCGTTCAGGCTGAGGCCGTCACATACGACGGCATCAAGTCGGGCGATGCGTTCAAGCTCAAGACCACAGAAACCGAGGTCAACCGCCTATCGGTGCACTCAGCCGTCAAGTACGACTTGATCGGCAAGCTGGCCGAAGGCACGCAGCTCACCCGCCGCACGATTGCTGAAATCCTGAAAGGCATGAACTCTGCCGTCTTCGCACAGTTCAAGACCAACCCAGAGAGCTTCATCGCCGAGACGATTCGCTTGATCAATGAGCAGAAGGCCACGGTCATCATTGAACACTTGGCCTACGATCCGGTCGAAGACAAATTCGATCTCGACATTTTTACCACCGGGCAGACCAAACAGGACTTCAGCAACGCGGTCAAGACACCGAAGCACCACATATACGACTTCGTACTCCCGGATTCCGGATCTAAGCCGGAGCGAGATTTTGCCGAGGCGTTGGAGTCTAGCGCTGAAGTCGTCGTTTACGCCAAGCTCCCACGTGGCTTCCTGATCCCCACGCCAGTGGGCGACTACAACCCCGACTGGGCTATCTCATTCAAAGAGGGCACGGTAAAGCACGTCTACTTCGTCGCAGAAACCAAAGGATCGATGTCCACGATGGATCTGCGCGAGATCGAAAAAACCAAGATCAAATGCGCCCGCAAGTTCTTCGATGAGATCAACCGACGTTTCACCCCAGAGAATGTTAAGTACGACGTGGTGGACAGCTTTGGAAGATTAATGGAGATCGTCAAATGAACCTCTTGAACTGAATTCAGGATCATCAACGTGAGAGCGAAATCAGTCGAACACTTCACCCTAGACAGACCAACACCAGTATTGGAGGACGCGGCGCTTGAAAGAGTGCGAGTGAGGCACTGGTTTTTCTATGTTGCTCGCTTTGCGATCGAGGAAGCTGTAGACGCCAAGCATCGTCTTCTCTGGGAAGCTCACGTTCTCGGACCAGACCCACAAGCCCAAGAGATAAAGCTTGTGAGGCACCTTCATCAATGGATTGCAGAAGACGCTCAACTAGCCAAACTGCGCGAGGATCAGTTGAAATTCGGTTCTAGCGTCAAGATCGCAAAGTACGAAGAAGGTGGCGCCTCCCCCAACGAAGACACCATCGCACTCTTTGAGTCGCTCGTACCAGGTTCCCGCGCGGAATATGAGTATGGGCCAGCAGGCGAGCCTCTCTGGGTTGTTCTAGCCGGCAAGGTCAATGCCTGCGAAGAATATGTCGCTCAGTGCTTCTCACAAGATGTGCTGATGAATACCGACCTTAGGGATCGGGTGCAATTGGTCATGGACACACTCATCGCACCTGCCTATCGGTTGTCCAGCAACGAAATTGGAGAGTTGGGATCTCAAAAAAAGACCATGCATCCAGTCTGGCTCACACATGTCAATGAGCTCACAAAGCTGCCAGACGAAGAGCTTGGTCAGGAAGGCTTGGATGTCACGACGATTGATGACCAAATCATTCTGGCTATTGCACTTTGGCACATTACAGCGAACCGTAAAGAAAAAGTGTTCCATGAACTGGAGTGGCTTGTGATGGGTCTGTGCTACGGCGTGATTGCACATCACTTCTCGGAAGACATTCAAGCCTATGTCTTGGGCATGCTTCGCGCAAAGGGACGACGTCCCCCCGGATTTGAGTAGCGGCTGACTCTGGAGTCCAATCCCATGTAACAGGAGATTGGACGTGAAGAAGAGATTTACAGAAGAACAGATCATTGGCTTCCTGCGGGAAGCCGAGTCGGGCCTGCCGGTGGCGGATTTATGTCGACGCCATGGTTTCTCGGAGGCCAGCTACTACCTCTGGCGCAACAAATTCGGTGGCATGAGCGTTTCCGACGCCAAGCGCCTCAAGGAGCTGGAAACCGAGAACGGCCGACTCAAGCGGCTGCTGGCCGATGCCCTGCTGGAGAACGAGGTGACGAAAGAAGCCTTGAGAAAAAAGTGGTGAGCGCACCCGCACGGCGCGAGCTGGTGCGCCACATGATCGGCTGCGGCCTGAGTGAGCGTCGTTCACTGCGCGTCATTGGCATGAGCGCCAGCGCCCTGCGCTACGAACCCGTCCATGACCGCAATTGCGCCTTAAAGGAGAAGATCATCGCCTTAGCCAAGCGCCACCGCCGATATGGCGCCGGTATGATTTACCTGAAGTTGCGTCAGGCTGGCGAGATCGTCAACCACAAGCGCGTTGACCGCTTGTACGCTCAGGCGGGCCTGCAGGTCAAAAAGCGCAAGCGCAAGAAGATCCCGCTGGCCGAGCGCCACCCTCTGGAGCGCCCGATGGCAGCCAACCAGGTGTGGTCGATGGACTTTGTCTTTGACCGTACGGCCGAAGGACGCAGCATCAAGAACCTGACGGTGGTCGATGACGCGACCCACGAAGCCGTGGCTATCGTGCCCGAACGTGCAATGGGGGGCCACCAGCTGGTGCGCATCCTGGATCAGTTGGCCACCACGCGAGGACTGCCCAAGGCGATCAGGACGGATAACGGCAAGGAGTTCTGTGGCCGGGTCATGCTCAACTGGGCTCACTCCAAGGGGGTGCAGCTGTTCCTGATCGAGCCGGGCAAACCCAACCAGAATGCCTACATCGAATCATTCAACGGGCGCTTCAGGGACGAATGTCTCAATGAGCACTGGTTCACCAGCATGGCGCATGCCCGGGTGATCGTCGAAGCCTGGCGCCGGGAATACAACGAGGAGCGACCCAAGAAATCCCTGGGCGGACTGACTCCGGCTGCATATGCCCAAAGGCTGATTCAAAACCAGTTAAATTAACCCCGGACTCCAAAGCCCAGTGCTACTGAAAACGGGGGGACGTCGGGGAAACCAGATGCCCTACTCTCGCGGTGGTCAGTTCGTCTCGTTTGACGAACGCTGGACAACCTCGCTTATCGGCTAAGCACAAAACACTGCATAGCCTAACGCTTGAACACAGCTTCAAGCCAAATCTCATTGTCAATCAACACTGGCAGTTTGTTGACGGGCTAGCTACCTAGCGGCCACCAATCCCAATCAGCCAGAACTCCTGGTCATTGATTTGCGCAACGCTGCGCGCTGCTGACCCCTGCGGATCGGGGTCATTTTCAAGACTGTCCACTGACTTTTTTTAGCCCTGTCGTCAGAAATTCTGGTTTGTCAAGTCTGTGCACTTGAAAGTACAAAAACCATTTAAATCAACGACTTACAAAATAATCGAGGCTGTGCAATCAAGCACAACAACGAAAAAAAGGAGTTTTTATGAGTATTAACCAACTTCCCAAAATGTGGCGTCTTACCTTCAAAGAAGTGATGACAAATGCGAAGAAGCGTCACGGGGCGCGATTGACCAAAAGTGATATTCAAAATCGTCGGACGGTCTACCAGAGTTTGGATCCATGGGCGAAATCAGTTGCGCTTTGCTATCTGATCAGTATTGACGACATGGCCACACCTGAGACTGCGGTGAACATGTTCCGTGGCATTTTTCACCAAGATCCGATCAGTGAAAACTTGTGGCGCTTGCAAACCTGGGGCGAAGGGGACTTGTCCGCCAAGGATGTCGTGGAATTTCTGAAACACCTCACCGATTACGGAAACCCCGAGGAATTTTTCGGGCGAGCTGTTCGTATTGCTGGTCACGGTCTTTTTCACTCACCTGCGGGAATTTTGGTCTTTTAGCTTCCGCTTGACCTGCAATCAAACAGTGACAACGCATCAAGTTCCTCAAGTGGTGGAGGTGCAGCATGAGCAAAATTTGTGTTGGCAAGTAAGACGGGAAATTTCGCGCTTACAGGCGATGAACCCGCAAGAAATGGCTTCATCGATAGGACTAAAGCCTTTATTGAGAGTAGTAGCAGAGAGAAAGTCCAGCACTCATGCTGGCATAACAAATAGGAGTGATTTATGAATACGAAAGCTAAGCTGGACGGAAACGTCAATGGATTGATGCATCGCATCATTGGTTGGAGCAGGGAGCATGACCGCTCGTTCCAACAAACCCTCAATAGTTTGTGTGAAGGCACCTTGCCTGAGAAGACGGCAAAAACCCTTCGCTCAATTCTGTACGCATACCCATACGAGACCGTCTGGGTTGCATCGCAATACCTTTGCGAAGTGGAAACACATTACGGTCCGATCCCAGACGCCATTGAGTCTGTGAGTCTGGCAAGAACTCCAAAGGGTTACGAAGTCAATGTCACTTGCAAGGGAGGCCAACAATGAGCCACTCATACGAAAAATTTCGCCCTTCACTCTATGTGACCACCCACGACAAACTGGAAGAACGGATTTTCGACAGTGAGTTTTGGGTCGATCTGACGCTGCTTGATGATGAGGATGACCTGTGGGAAGCGTGCCTTGACCTTCACTCTGATGAAGAGGACCCCTGCATCGTGATCAACAACCACAGTGGAATTCCAGAAGTATTGCTGGAGCCTTCCGACTGGCCAGACAAGCGTATTTGGGATTGGATGCGTTTGCCAAGGGAACAACGAGACTTTGCTGTTCAGTATTGGAGGGGCATCGACCTGGATGCACCAGTTGATCATGTCTTAGAGCACTTTGCCAAGTCAGGTGGTGACCTGAGCTTGGTCAAGACGCCGCGCAATAGCTGAACATTTCACGAAATTTAACGACTACAGATCCTGGTCGCATGCAGCATCACACCACTACTAACTAGATGCTGCTCTCTGCGCCCAAGGGTCGTGACTAAAGACTAAACATTAAGGAGAACACTATGAGAGAGTACAAAACACAAGCCACAGCACTGAAACACATCAGATCGGGCGAGAATTTCACTAACAAGGTTTTTAACCGATATTGGACAGACAGAGAAGTTTGCATGGAGGTGTTGGCGCGTGAGCCGAAACGCTTCTATTTCATTAAACACCAGAATCCTGAAATTGAATGGGATTCAGATTTCATGGCATCTGCATTTCTAAAAATGGTTGACCTCTATCCTGATCAGGTCTACTACGGCGTGCAATACTTTGGAAAGTACCTACCACCAGAAATCACAAACTCAAAGGATGTTGTATTACGTTGCGCTGAAATTCCCAATAGCTTCATTTGGGATGTCATGGCACCCAGTTTCCTTCTGGATAAAGAAGTCTGTAAAGCGCTAAACGTCAGTCTTTTTTTCGAACCAGATCGAACATCCTCGCCAGAGTCAGCCCGTTATGAACAAGAAGAAGTCGCAGCCAAAATTTTTCAAGCGTTTCCTCATCTGTACTTAAACTTTTTGGACCAGCTTTGTTACTCTCGTTCCTTCGCAGCCATGTTCTGTGCAGGTTTACAGACTTTCCGATTTGCTTTTCATGGTCTACACGATGATGAAGAGTTCGTTCTTAAGGTCTTAAAGACAGATACAACCAATGCCTATGCCCTTCGGCATGAATGTAGCTACAGGATTCGTAAGGAGGCAAGGCACGTGGGTCTGATGAAATACCTTGAGACCGTAGTTCAGGCTAGGAGTCTTGGCGCGATGCTCACACCAAAAACAGGCGATGCAGAACCTAGGACGAAAAGTCAGAAGGTGTGATTCACTCACCACAACTTGACATTGCGAAAAAAATTTCGTAAGTACTTATCAGAATACTTTACGCGTCGATTGAGTTCCCCGTTTGGAGTATTCGGATCACCTGCTGAGGAATCAACGTGGAGGCGAGAAGCAACCAAAACTGACCACCTACCGACTGGTAGTTCTCTCAGATTCACGGCAGGAACAATGACCAATAAGCAGAGCAATCTGTGAAGGCAGTACAAAGGGGACATAGCAAACTGCCAACGAAGCTGAACCTGGACCGTGCTATGGGTTGACAAGGACAACCGAACCAGAGACGAGGGAACCTTGAATGAACCTCGGCCGTATATGGGGCATCACTTGGACGGCATAGCAAAAGGCGATTTTTAATGGCCTAAGGGGAAGCTATGCCGTTCAAGGCATACAGCAAAGTAAGACCAGTCTTAAAAGGATCAGAGAGATTCAGAGTGCGTAGCACAGATGTACCCCAAGGCGAAGCCATGAACCTGCTTTGCAGGTACAGATCCAAGAGATAAATCCCACCCAAAGAGAAAAGAGAGAAAAAAGGACGGCGGCGCGTTTTACGTCCGTTTTCGAAAAGTGGTGTGCATCAATAGTTTGATCAGTCCGTCCGTGAATATTGACATTTCGAATTTCTACGCTTTACTGAGTACTAGATGCCAACTGTGGAATTCAGAAATGCAGCAGCCTTCAAGGCGCCGCTACGCAACACAAGGAGAGCACACATAGACAGATAGAGGGAGGGGCTATGAATTTTTTTTACGCTACGGGGATTGAGGTGCGCAGATGAGCAAGATATACGTCGGCACCTATGGAAAATACAACGCAGGATCGATCAAGGGCCAATGGCTTGACCTTGACGACTACAACAGCAAGCAAGAGTTCATTGATGCCTGCTACAAGCTACACGCAGACGAGCACGACCCAGAGCTCATGTTTCAGGATTGGGAAGACATTCCATCCAGCTTCATTTCGGAATGCAGTCTGGATGAGCGAACATGGGATTGGCTGTCGCTTGATGAAGACGAGCGACAAACCGTTTCAGCTTATCTTGATGAGGTGGACCAGAGCAGTGACGTTGATTCAGCTTTGGAAGCTTTTGATGGTGAACACGACAGTGAAGAAGACTGGGCAAGGGACTTCTGGGAGCAAACAGGCATGACAAACCTGTTGCCTGAATTCGCTCAGAACTACATTGACTACCAAGGCTTTGCGCGCGACGCCAGCATTGGAGGTGACATCACATTCGTGAACCAAGGACGTCGAGTCAAAGCGTTTAGGCGATGAAGTCTAATCTAACTGGCGCAAGTCTGGATTGCAGCGATTACGGCCCGTCGGCCACAGCCATCCGACTAATGCTATGCCGCGCCTTCTGGTCATTGAATCAGGATCCAAGCCGCCCTTTGCTAAGCGTCCAAGAGCGGTGTGACAGTCAACTGCTAGGCGTTGACCTGGAGTAGATTGCGATCGCTGCGATGTGAATTTCGTCTTTTCTCGATCGCGGCGGTTCGGTAGAACCTACTTGGGCGCCGGAGTGAGGAAGTGACAATCGGTTTCGAGATCAAGCATATCGATGAAAACATCTCGAGTGGCTGCCGTCGAAAGTCCTACTTTGTAAGTGGCCTCACTCGAATAGCAGACATCAAAATGATGCTCGGGATGCATATTTCCGTCTTTCCGATCGACATCCCAGTCATACCGAATATACCCATCCTCCGCAAGCATCAGTTCACGCAGCAAGCCCCAGGCATTCTCGTCGTCTGCGGTGATTTCCTCAACGGCTTCCACAAACGTATAGAAGTCCGGCCTATCGAGTGCATTGTTATCCGCGATAAGCGCCAGAATTTCACTGGTGGTCTTGCTATTCAATAGATAGTTTCCACGCGACAGGAATATGCGCTCGCCGTCCTCGTCCTTTAATTTGAATGGGAATCCGACTGAGTACGATTTCTTACCCTGCTCGGTTTCACAGAACAGCCTGCTCATCGCCGAAATAGAGATGGTCAAACTGCCGACTCGATCTTGCTCTTCGACGAAATTTTCGCCGATGAGAAATGCCTTCAGGGCGTGCATCCAGATCGCAATTACGTCTCGCTTTGTACGTATCGCACGCTTGAAGGGCGTGACTTGAAAGCGATCGAGGCTGATGGTCTCGAGCTTAGGCACCTTACCTCCTAGGTTTTCGCAACGCAGCGTAGACTGTTTCGATGGTTTCCCGCATTGATTCAAGATCAAGTTGCTCTTGGCCGCTGTCCGACATCGCGTCCAGAGTATTTTTGATTTTCTGGCGATATCGCTGCTCGACATCTAGCTCATCGCAAAGCATCTCTACCTGATCAAAGTAGGAAATAGCGTTGGTCACAGCCTTAAACCTGGTCTTGATCTTCTCCTGTTCCATTGCAGTCGGGGGGGCCACTTCGAGCACACCGACTCTATTGATCTGGTCGAGACCGTCACGGATGTACTCGAGGAATTGGACATTCTGCTCTGCCGAAATGATCACCCGCGTCTGGATAAACGACCGCGTCATAGTCATGTAGAGTGCATTGCGATAAATTGGACTTTTGCTAACTCGTTCAGCAACGCAGATGACAAACGGGAATTCAAGTCCCTTGACGTTGTTTCTATTGCTGATGAATAGTTGGCCGCGCTCGCGCCGCTTACTTTCGTAAGCCTTGTTTACCTCCCATCCAAGCTCTCGTGGCGCGAGCAACTGCAGTTGATCTGCGGCCCGATAACTGGAAGTTTGCGCATCGAGCAAAATGATGCCTACATCATCGGGGGTCAGCGAAGGATTTTCGGCCTGAAGCTTCTTGATCGCAGAGATGATGGCCGGAGCTACCCCTGTCCAGAAGTGGGGTTGCAGCTCTTCGATTACGACGCTGGGAACAGTGTTATCAATGTCTTCAAAACGACGAAGTGGCTCACGCTTGAGTCTGTAGGGAGAGCCACCGGCACCTTTTTCGACGATGTATCCACACGCCTCCCACTCTGGATCATCAAGCCATCTCAACTTTTCAGGCTCGAGAAGTCCCATGCCAATTGCATGGGAAATCATCAATGTCCGCGGGTCCGTTCTGTAGCACTTACTGAGAAGTAAGTCCGGCTGAATCTCTGGTGTGATGCGTTCATCAAAGATGCCTTGAAAAATGTCACCTGCCACATAGATCGTATGGCGAGTCACTTTCTCGCAAAGTGATATGAACGTATCGGTGAAGTCTTGGCTTTCATCTATCAGCATGTAGTCGAAAGCAGGCTCGATTACACCCTTGGCGTTGATCGCATCAAGAGCCATCCTGCATGCATCATCAAAGGACATGGAATGTGAGAAGCGATAGAAAGGAATGTCGTACTTTGCGCAGATCAGTCGGTACGCCCCCGAATTCGGATCGCGTTGTGAGCCCCACCCATGAACACACCAAAGTCGTTCTTTCCAGGAAATTTGCTCCTCGACTTTCATGAAGTTAAAGAAGTCGGGGATTCGCTTACTGAGCGAATCAGAAAGAATTTTGTTGTGGCATGTGAATAGGATCTTTGAGTCGGCGTTGTTTACATAAAGATCCTTCAGCTTATGCAACAGAAGTTCAGTTTTCCCAGTCCCAGACAAGCCCTGAATCCGAACAATCTTCTTCTCTAGTTGGTCGTATACAAACCTCGTCTGATCAGCATCGAGAAGTAGAATCTTGCGCTTGACCTTCTCCAGGAGGCTGACTGGAACGTCCGCACGGACCCTATCAATATCGTTGATACTGCCGGTGAGAAGCGATACCAAGAGCTCCGTCGTGCGTTGCTTCGCTGGGTCATCGATTCTGCTGAGATCACGCCATTCCTCAATGGAAAAATTCGCCCCATTTTGCGCGCGGAACGTGAGATCGGTTGACCAACTCCTGGGCCGTCCGATTACCTCCTTGTATCGATACTTGTCAGACAGATATGCAAGGTCTTCGATAAAGTCTTCGGCAAATTCCTCAAAAGAGCCAGGACTATCTGAGAAGTCTACGAACGCAATTTTTCGCTTGGGCGTCAGGACTATCAGCGCATCTTTGTGATCGTATTGATACTTGATATCGCTTAACGGCCGCGAAATGACGTAGACCTGCTCCTTCTCGCGGTTCGCATAGTGCTCCAGACTTTCAATGAAGTCTTGATTTTGGAAGTTCTTGTCAGCTTGTAGGAAGAAAAAACTACTCATAGAGGGATGAACGTGATTGGTTAATCAACTTTAGTCAACAGAGACGGCAACATTCCCACCGACTGAATTCCAAATCCTTCGAGTTCGCACGTCCAGTCGGCGTCAAATTGCTTGCCGACATCAGAACGTAACGCATCCAGAGATACTAACCGACGATGCACTGCCAGACGACGTGGACACCCTTACCGTCCTGTTTGCTCGTTGATTTGCTAGAGTCCGTTGCAGACACCGGAGGCTGAAGACTCGTTATCAAATCCCAGCTACGTTCAATGTCTACCTTGCTCGGAAACCGCCATTCATGCTTCAAATCGGAATGTCGCCGACCAGCCTACAGGCGACATCGCTGAGGTGAAGGGCCGAATTGCAGCGTGAGCGGTCGAGATTGAGCTCGCGCGTCAAACGGCCGTTCCTGGCCAAGTTACCGACATTCGAGTTATCGAACTTGCCATAGCCCTTAGGCGAGAAACAGGGACCAACGGTTACACTGGCCCGGTCGTGCTGGCACAGCTAGCGCCGTTACGTTACATTGTATAAAAATATATATTGGCCGCTTTGATGCGTATTGCCGGGAGACGTCACCGATGAGCATGAACACGTTCCTCGCTGGAAGGTTAAGGAACACCCCTTTGCCACGCACTCACGGGTTGTTTCCGTTATTCGAGGCCGTGGTCAACTCAATACAGGCAGTCGGGGCGGCGGGCCTGACGGGCAGCTCGGGTGAGATCATTGTTTCGATCGAGCGAGCGCCGCAACAGCAACTGCGGCTTGACCAAGCAAGCCGGCGGGGTGTTGCGCCGCAGGAGCCGATCCTTGGTTTCCGCGTTCGTGACAACGGTTGCGGCTTCGACGATGCGAATCAGCAGTCCTTCGAGACACTCGACTCGGACTTCAAGGCCTCGGAGGGTTGCCGTGGCGTTGGTCGGCTGCTGTGGCTTAAAGCCTTCGACTCGGTCGAGATAAATAGCGACTTCGAGGATCCCGACGGGAGGCTTCTTCGTCGTAACTTCACGTTCACTACCGCGAAGGGAGTCGATGGCGCAAGCGTGTCACCTTCGTCCTTGAAGACGCGACGCACCGAGGTACATCTGAATGGATTCAAGAAGGAATACCGTGAGCGGGCGCCGAAGACTGGAAGGACGATCGCGAACGACCTCTTCGAGCACTGCCTTTGGTACTTTGTGCGCGACGGAGGCGCTCCTAAGATCGCGGTGGTCGACAACGACGAGACAATCCAGCTAGACGACGTCTACGCTGAGTACATGTTCTCGTCTGCTCTGCGGGAGCAGCTAATGATCAAGGGCCAGCCGTTTGAGCTGACGCACCTCAAGCTCAAGGCCTCCGCACCTCGGGAACCCTTCATCGCGTGGTGTGCAGCAGGTCGCGTCGTGAAAGAGGAAAGCATCATTGGTAAAGTAGCAGGGTTGCATGGCCGTATTGACGACGGTAATGGCGAGTTCCTTTACGCCTGCTACCTAACCTCGCCATTCTTGGACCAACACGTGCGCCCCGAGCGAATCGGCTTCGACATCGCTGAGATTAGCGACGACCTGTTCGCGACAACCGACCTGAGCGTGACCGATATCCGCAACGGGGTTCTCGATTCAACGAAGGCTTTCCTAGGCAAGTACCTGCAAGAAAGTCAAGCAGCCGGTCGCGAGCGCGTGGAGAAGTTTGTCTCGCAACGAGCACCTCGGTACCGGCCTATCCTCAGTCGGATTAGTGCTGAGAAGTTGAGCGTCGACCCGTCAATTTCGGATAGAGAGCTCGACCTGCTGCTGCACAAGCAGCTCTCCGAGATCGAAGGCAGTCTGATCACCGAAGGCCACGCCATAATGACCGTAGGATCGAGTGAAACGACCGAGGGCTATCTCGATCGTCTGAACCAGTATCTGTCGAAGGTTGAGGACATCAAGAAGTCTGATCTCGCAAGCTACGTATTCCACCGGAAGATCATCCTCGATATCCTTCAGAAGGCCATCGAGCGAGGTGCTGACGGCAAGTACGCGCGTGAGGAGCTCATTCATGAGGTAATCATGCCAATGCGCAAGTCCTCGAACGACGTACTCGACAATTCGAATCTCTGGCTTATTGACGAGCGGCTGGCGTTTCACGACTACCTAGCCTCTGACAAGTCCCTGTCGTCGATGCCCATCGTTCAGAGCGGCGACGCGAAGGAACCGGATCTCGTCGCGCTCAACGTATTTGACGCGCCGTTGCTCGTAGCGGAAGGTCAGCGGCTGCCCCTCGCATCGATAGTAGTCGTCGAGATCAAGCGGCCAATGCGGAATGACGCCGCAGGCGGCGAAGACAAAGATCCCATAGAACAGGCCCTCGGCTACCTCGACCGTATCCGCGCCGGGCAGACGCAGACGGCGAGTGGCCGCCCAATCCCGCGTTCGGATGAGATCCCCGGCTTCTGCTATGTCATCTGTGACATCACGCCCACGGTAGAGAAGCGTTGTAAGCTGGCGCAGCTCACGGTTACGAGCGATCGGCAGGGCTACTTCGGATACAACCCGAATTACAAGACCTACATTGAGGTTCTGTCGTATGACCGCCTGCTCAATGGGGCGCGCGAGCGCAATCGAGCCTTCTTCGACAAGCTTGGACTGCCGACCAACTAACTATGTAAAAGCCTCGGGCCTCAGCACAAGCTCTGGCGGTTTCATCCTCACGACAGGGTGACAATAGGCGCTTGGCCATAGTGGAGTAACGCATGCTGATTATCGGGAAAACAGATTCGTTCGAGCAAGGGTATATGGCGAAGTTCGAGCAGTTCGCCAGCCATCACGGCGTCTTCGTCAAGTACGAGCGCGACCGTGCAGCACGCGACATCGGCTTGCATCTAACCAAAGACCTGAAGTCGGGCCAGAAGCAGGTAACGAATTCCCTGGTCTGGTTTCAGATGAAGGGCGTGATGGCTACGACGCTGACGAAGGAGCAATTCGAAAAAGCCAAGGTCGTCAAGCTGTCGCTCGATGTCGAGCACCTTCGACACTGGTTTCTTGACAAAGAACCAACGCATCTCGTGGTCTACGTCGAATCCGTTGACACTTTTCTGGTGATGAACTTGCAGGACTACGTTACTGAGATGTGGGGCAAAGACATCCTGACGCTTGATCAGAAGACCGCGACCATTGAAGTGCCATCGTCGAGCGTATTGGACAAGCAGGCATTCGACATCTTGGTTAGTTTCGCCGACATGGCGCAGTGGGCCAAGGCATTGGGTGCTGATCCTGCCGACATGAAGCTTCTGCGACGCGACTCCAACTTGGTTAACACGCTTGGTACCGCTGAAGAGCGAAACGTCGAATTCGGATTGCTGTACCGCAAGTGGCTCAGCAAGATGCGAGATGAGCTGTGCGTTGCCGAACGACCCGCAGGGTTCGACGGCGACATTGGCGACGGATGGAAAGTCATCCATCAGCATTGGGAGTTCGGCGGTATCGATCTCGAGAACAGCTATCCATATCTCGACCTGTTCGCACTGGAGGACTACGAGCCTGAGACCATCACGAATCGCTGGGGTGAGGAGGAACTGGTCGAAGACGGCGAGACGATTACGCTCAGGAATGGCGATGAGGTCTTCGGACCGAACGCAGCGAATGAGTACTGTGAGTTCGTGATCGGCGCAGTGCTGAACGAGTATGGCAAGAAGCTGTTCGACTACGTCCAGACTCTCCTAAAGCTTGGCCTCCTGGAACTTCGTGATTCGGACGAAGGTGGAACCTTCGTCAGCGTGGCGCCCTGGCACTCTCGCATGGTGTAACGCCCAACGACCAATTCGACAGAGATCGGTCAACTAAGGCGTTGGGCTGAATGTCTGTACTCAGCCTGAAGCGGCTTTCTGTAAAACACTCTATATACCGCTCCTCGCAGGACCTTGACTTCCGATTTTTTTCTGCTTACATGAGATAAGGAACCCCAAGCAAGGTAACCATTTTCGCCATCTCAAATCCCTAGACGGGTTATGCGATGCAGCTCAATGAGACTTTCTGGGGCACCCAGAGACCCGAAGAAGAAAAAGAAGAAAGGAACGGTCTATGAGCACGCGCAGGAAAATCAAAGCAGGTCAAACAGGCAGTTGGGACACCCACCCATTTCTGCGAAGCGAAAAGGTCGTGCTCAGGGTCAGTCCAGATGAACTGCTCCAGATGGAACGCAATCGTGTCACTCATCGCTTTGACAACATGGCTCAGTACCTCAGGGCGCAAGGTCTCAAACCCACACCCACGGCAAACGAGCGAAAGCAGTTGACGGCTTTGCTTGGAGCCACATTCCAGCTCAACAAGATTGGGGTGAACATCAACCAGATTGCCAGACGACTGAACCAAGGTGAGATGCTTGATGATGAAGTCGCTGTCACATTGAAGCAAATCAGGATGGCTGCGCAGGCCATGTTGGACCAAGCCAGAAATGGTGGCCACAAATGATCGTCAGGTTCTTCAACACCGGCACATCCAACGGCGAATCAGCTGTGCGCTACTTGATGCGTGCCACTGACCACGCAGGTAATACCAGACCCGAAGTGCCAGAGGTTTTGGAAGGTTCACCCGAAGAGACTCTGGCCGTCATCAATAGCATTGGGCGCAAGCACAAGTTTGCGAGCGGCTGTCTGGCATTCCGTCCAGATGAAAAATGCAACAAGGCGCAGTTGCTCAACATACTGGACCAGTTCAAGGCTGTGGTGGCACCAGGTCTTGAGCCAGAACAGTTCAATGCCCTCTTTGTGTTGCACCACGAGGCGCCAGACCCAAAGACTGGGCAGTCAGGTTTTCATGTCCATTTCCTGTTGCCAATGACTTTGCTCGGCGGCGTCAATGCCAAAGGCAAACGATTGGCTGGCAAGAGATGGAATCCACACCCACCGGGCAAACAGACCATTGAGGTGATGAGCCTGTTCACCCAAATCACCAACCATGAGCAAGGCTGGAAACCTGTCCAAGAAAAGCCCATGCGAGTGGGCATGGACTCACTATGGAGAAAAGCCAGCCACCTGGACCAAAAGCGCAAGATTGAAATTCTGCACGCAGAGGTGCTCAAAGCCATCAAGGGCGAGCAAGTCCACAACCGCCAGGAACTCATGACCTTTATGGAGGATGAACTGGGTTTGACGGTGACACGCGCCAGTGAGAAAACTGTTTCAGTGAAATTCCCCAGCACCCACAAAGCTGTCAGGCTCAGGGGCGCGGCATACGAATACAGCACTGACTACAAACAAATCACCAGCCAGAGCAAAGCGGATGGTGAACAACTCAACATTGACCAAGCCAAGGAGCGCTTGGCAGAACTGCTGCGCCAAAGGGCTCAGCACATCACAGATACACCCAAGACAACAAAAAGAAAGGAGCAAGTGTATGGAAAACAATCAAACAACAGGAGGTCCGCAGCCGGACCAAAGAAAGCTAATGCACGAGGTGGTCTTCCTCCATTCGGAGCGTCTGAACATCCTCACAGGGCACATCAACACCCTTATGTCTCAGGTCGCTTGGGGGGAAACATGCTGGAAAAGAGTGGAAGACTCAGGCCTAGTACACATGAGCAGTGTTATCCGAAAAATGGCAAAGGACTTGGAGATGCTCCAGATCAACCACAACAAGTTGACCAACTTCGTCAAGACGCACGTGAAAGTGGCCCAAGAACAGGAAGGCAGTGGTGGGGACGACCACTCACCGCTTTCAGCCCATCTGCAGAAATCGATGAGCAAATTAGGGCGCTGAGCATTCAACTTAACGACTGCCCACTCGGCTCACTGGAAGCAATAGCCATCTCGGACCAGATCAATGCGCTTCAAGGGGTGAAACAGTCGCAATATGGCGCACCGTCACCTACGAAAAAGTTCAAGCCAAAGTGAAGGGCTCTTCATGCAGTGGTCTGTGCCCACAACCTCTCGCCAATACTGCTGGGGCGCAATTTGGCGTACCGTTTGAGGGTGTCCAATTCAAGATGCCCCGTCATCTTTGAGATGTGAATGTCAGTGAGGTTGGTGTTCTCAAAAATCCACGAAATTCCCTCGTGACGCAAGTCGTGAATTTTCAGATCTATTGAGTTGGCGTTCTTGCAAATGACCTTGAACCTATGCCCCAGCACATTAGAGTCGGCCCAAAACGGAAACACTCTCTCCTCGGGATCACCCTTACGTGGCAAAAGTCGGTCTTTGACCAACGCGAATAACTCTCGCCGCATTGGAACCTCGCGGTCAACAGCACCGCGCTTGTTTCGGATCTTCTGGTTCTCTTTGGGAACGAAAATGTACGAGCCTGTCGGCTTGTCTTCGTCAAGTCGGATGTCTTTCCAGCGCATCAGCAACGTCTCGCCTGCGCGCATGCATGAGTAAATTTGAAACTCAATGATGTCCTTGAGGTGTTGCTGATTGACATACATCTTGTCGCACGCGCTGAGCAAACGCGCCAGTTCTCCCTCCTCCAATCGCCTTTCCCGTGGCTCTTTCCAAGCAGGAGGTGGTGGATTGTCGTGAAACGGTTTTTCGTTGAAGTGGTAGTCATGGACTTTTGCATGCCACTTCAGCGCCGTCCTCAGCGCGTAGTAATACTGCCGAATAGAAGCCGGTTTATATGTTCTGGCGACCTCCTCACCACCAACGATTGTCTTTCCTCCTTTGTACAAAGGGTGCGCAACTTTTTTTCTTGCCTGCGCTGGAACCGCCTGTTCCGACTTTAGCTGGAGATACAGGCCAAGACGCTTGGTATTGAGATCTTCAAGTCTCAATGAACCCAGCTCAACAGCAAGGCGCCGAAGGGTTCTCGCTTTCTTGTCAGTGACTGAATCGCTGTCAATGTAGTCGTCAAAGATGTCGGCGAGAGTTTTCTGCAACTGTTTGCGATGCTGAACCGGCTTACCCTCATTGATGTCGTTTTCAACCGATGTAGCCCACGCAACCGCATCGGATTTTTTGACGAATGTCTTGGATCGGTTGACACCGTTCAATCTGACCTTTGCTTGCCAAGAAGTCTGTCCCGTTCTACCTATGCGCTTGAGGAAGG
>JACCDV010156830.1_pt1 | contig 26326 bp, 50 predicted proteins | sample 7446131 | NCBI WGS metagenome assembly JACCDV01 (sample SAMN15323448, study PRJNA562643) | freshwater metagenome | isolation source: river surface water | place: USA:Blue River Watershed | collected 2017-08-17
CTTCTTTATGGGCTACAGATTTATACCTGAGAGAAAATAATCCTGCTTATAATAACCCTGTTATTGGTCGAGTTCCTAATATTCTACTTGGTAGGGGCTCGGCTTTTGTTTTAAATAATTATTATAAATTACCTGCCGCAGACCAAACTGGTGCCTCTACTTTATTCTATTGTGCTGCTGTTTGGGGTACTGATTTTCTCCTCGTTCGTACTTTTGAAGAACCAACTTAATCTTTCTTTATGTTTACTTATCCTATAGCTTTATTCCAAATTCCTGGTTCTTTAGGTGCTGGTACTGGTCTCAACTATTGCTCCATTAGTGAAGACGTTCTCAATACTATGAAGTTTACATTGTCAACTTCAAATGTAGAATTTTGTACAATATCGAGTGATACCTTAAGGACAATAGATTGGGATGTAATAAAAGAGAATTTAGAATATTGCGCAATTTCTCAAGTAGGGAATGGATTTGAAAATCAAGTAGCTCAACCAGTATTAAGTAGTTATTGTGCTAGTAATTTTAACAACGATATTAGAGTTAGACCGCCTGTTAATTTAGTTGTAGATTATATCTCTAATTATTGTCCTAGAGATTTCTTAAATATGGTTAGGGTAAGGCCGCCAATTAATTTACCTGTGGATTACGTAAGTAATTATTGTCCTAGAGATTTTACAGCAATGGAGAGAGGGGATTTACCTTATCTAACCAATATTATTGCCGCATATATTTCTGATAATGGGTTAAATCAAAGTTCAGGATTAGTTGATAGTTGGATTCCTACTTATGGTAATAACACTTTTGTAGCCAATTCTACTACATATAACAGACCTCAAGTTATTTCAAACGCTTTAGGAGGTAAACCAGTTTTGAGTTTTGGGAACGGTTCTATTCCTACAAATTTATCACTCTCGTCTAATTATCCCTTTTCTAACACTGGAGGATACACTGTATGTGCTTTAGTTAAGGCAACTGGAACTAGTGGAGTAAGTTCAATGGTTTGGGATTTTGGACAAACAATTCCTAATGGTGTTGGTATTAGTTATGGAACAAACGTAAATAATTATTTTGCTTATACTCCTACTAGCTTTGGAGGAGGGCAGCTACTTTATAGCCATAATTACACTAATAATGATTGGGTACTGTTAACTTTTAGAATTACTTTTGGAAGTTTACAAGAAATCTTAATTAATAACGTAGTAGTTACTTCTAATTCTATTACTACTTCTGCTATAGATTCTACTACTATTTCTGAAAATTCTACACAACAAACTGATGATGGCCCTTTTGTAATTGGTTCTCAGTCAAAAACATTAAGTATTGATTCAAGATATTTTGTCGGACAAATGGCTTTTTTAGGAATTTGGCGAGAAGCAGTCAATAATACAAACCTAAATAGTATTAAACAATGGTTAGACGAAAAGTTTAATCTAAAGCATACTAATATGCTTTATTATTTAGATGCTTCAGATAGTTCTACTATTACCCAATCTAGTAATCAAGTAAGTCAATGGAGAAATAAAGCGGGAACTAGCCATCTAAATCAAGCTAATTCTAGTCAAAGACCTTTAACTAATACAAATACTGTTAATGGATTAAATGTAATTAGTTTTGATGGTTTTAATGATTGGTTACAGGGAAATTGGGGTACTTTATTTAATCAAACAAGTGATTATACAATAGCTGCTATTTTCACTATTAGTACTACTAACCAAAATACTCAGGTTTTATTTAGACAAACAACTGGTTCTATTATTGGTCATGATACTTGTATTTTGTATTACGTAGATGTTGGTAATTTCTATATGGCTAACTATAATAATCAAGGTAATAATACTTTACAATTTTCTACAAGAGTACAGACAGAATTTGGATTAAATAATTTAGCAAATATAGTCATATTAAATAAAACAGGAACGTCTGTCTATGCTAGAACTAATGGTTCTATTAGAATAAGTGGTACTTGTGACGTTAATATGTACACGGCTGACGATCCTTTTTATCTTACATTAGGGAAAAATGGTGAATTTGAAACTCCTTATTTTAATTCTAATTTCTGCGAATTTTTAGTTTGGAAAGAGTCTTTAAATCAAACAAGAATAGAACAATTAGAAGGATATGCTGCACATAAATGGGGCTTTACTTCTAAATTACCTACTAACCATCCTTATAAATCTACTAACCCTAATATTAATCCTCTTTATTTATAACTTTATAAAACTCTAATGGCTATTACACAAATTAATAATTATACTTACCAAGACGGATTTGGAAATACTTATTTTAATAAAAAGTCGGCTGATTTATCTAGTTCTTTTAATGCTTTTTCAGGAACTATGTTTGGAGCTAGTAATCCTAACACTGAGGTTAATACAGCTATTACAACAGCTTATGGAGTTAGAGCAAGCACAACTGCTATTGCTAATATGATTACTGTTATATTTAATCATCCTAATGAAAATCTAACTGGAACTGCTAATGGTACTAATAATAGAAGATTTAATATAAATAAGTATGCCAGTACAAGTATTGTTGTTAGTAGTTTATCTGATATAAATGTTTCTAGTAATAGTGCTTCTGCATTAATGGCTAGTAATTCTTTATCTTCAACCTCTTTTGCTGGAAGTTCTGGTTCTACTATTTACAATTTTGCAACAATGAATCAGTATTCTATTAATCAGTGGACATATGATATGTCTATTCCTAAAATGAGATTTAATAGTACTGGTTGGTTATATCAAATCTTACCTAGTTTTGAAAGTAATATAACTCAACATAGATATGCAGGTTGTTATTCAATATATAGTGAAACTAATTTAAGTACTTTAGCAACAGTTCAAGGAGGTTATCATACTCGTAATGTTAACCAAATTAATGATATCTATGATTTAGTAACTACAGATTACTCTATTAGTTGTGCTGATGGTCAAACACCTGGTTCTGATTTATGGGTTACTAATCTACTATTAAGAGAAAATGCTTTAAATAATAACTACTGTATTGGCATTGTCTCTAGTAATGTTCTTTTAGGAAAAGGCAGCTCTTTTGAGCTTGGTAAATTATATAGGATAAATAATGTAGGAGAGAATACAAATGTGAGTAGTTCTCCTAACGCTAATCCTAATACAGATTGTCCCCATTTCCTTTGTGTTGGAAATTGGGGACCTAATAAATTATTAATGCGCGTCTTTGCAGAATTTTATAATTAATCTGATTTAATAGGCTCTTCTAATATAGGTTGATTAAAAGCAAGCTTCATTAACTCTATATCTGCTTTTAACTGCTTTAAATCATAACCACAAGGCGCAATTCCTTTTTCTGTATAACCGTTTATATTGCCTTCTTTGTCATAATATACTTCTCTAATTTCATAGCACTCATCATCTTCTAGAACTTTTCTAAATACTCTATAATTCCAACTCATAATATTTCTACTTATATAATTTAAAATTAAAATTAATATTAATTTGCTCTAATAATTTATATACTCTTACACTAAATAAATCTAAATCACCTTCGTTAGTAATAACAAAATCGGCGTATTTTTTTAATTGAGGAATATAAAACTCACTATCATGTCCTAGCTTTTTATTAAATAACTTAGTAATTAGTTGAGTAAATTTATTAAATCCAAATATTTTAGTTAATTGAATATACCAATTAGGAGTAATAGAAGGTCTATCAATATAAATAATAAACGCCCCTTTATTTTTTAAATTTATAATCTCATTATTAAATCTAGCATCTGTTATTACTATATCTTTATCATACTTATCTATCTCTTTAATTAATTTCTTTAGCCAGACATCAGGGTCTATTTTTCTGAAACCTTCTGTACCAACATGTTGTAATACTTTACGAGGCGTTTTATTATTTAATAAAGAATTAGAAGTTTCTTTCCAGGTTTGAACTTCCCACATTTCAGGTGGAATATCGTATACATAAGAAAGTACTCCTTTTAAAGCAGTAGCAAAACTATATTTAGTAAACCCTTTAGCAATTAAAAAAGAAGCGGCGGTATCTTTTCCACTAGTAGATAGCCCACAAAAACAAATAATAGTTTTATTCATATAATATTTAATAAGTAAGAAGCTTACATTTATATAGTAGTTAAAGTTTATATCTAATTTATTATATCCCTCTATTTTAATTAATTTATGGCACGTAAAAGAATAAAAGATTTAGACTCTATTACTTCTGGAGATATTAGTAATGCTAATAGCGTTGAATTTCCAGTAGATATTGAGATAAATAACAGTGTTGTTACTAGAAAATTTAATCTTAATCAGTTTCCTATTAGTAGCGGAGGAGGTAGTAATATTGTTGTTGGCAATCAATCTCCGCCTTGGGAATATAATTTTCAAATTCCTTTAATTAAGGGTCTTATTTATATTCAACAGAGTCTAGAAGATCCAGATAATAGTTTTAGTACTAATTGGTTATATATCGAAAATGATGGAGAACCAGGAGTTCCTTGGACAGCTATTTCTGGACGAGGAATTAAAACTACAGGTACTCCAAGTGGTTATACTTGTTATTATTCAGGTCAGAGTTTAACTTCTATAATAACTGAGACTGATAGCGGAGGTACTACTACTACTTGTACTAGAATTTATGTAGGTGTTAGAAATCACGGCGCTAGTAGTGAACCCTATCATGGCTGGTTTAAAATATATGAATTTTGTGAAGACATTAATACTGAATCTTAAATGTAAATTTAAATGCTTATCCTTATTAATATCTATAAAGAACCTAAAGATTTAATTGTAGACTGTATACAGTCTATTAAAAGAATATATCCTCAAGTAAAGATAGTAGGAGTATATGACGGGGTAATACGTCCAGAGTTAAATGAATTATTTGATTATAACTTTGAAGAGAAGAATTCTAAATTATATAAAAATAAAGGAGGCGGTTACTGGACGCATAGATACTTAAAAATATACTTAAGATTAAGAATAGCGGAGCCTTTAATTAAAATAGACCCCGATACTAAATTCTTAAGACCTATACATCAAACTTTTCCTACTGATGGAATATTCGGTACTACCTGGAAGTTATTTGGAAATATAGACTTAATCCATGGAGGATGTATAGGTTATACAAATAGCGCCGCTAAATTATTAGTACAATCTAATATCTTATTAGAAGATAATTATAAAACAGAACGTTTTACTTATCCTAGATTTACTAATTATCGTAAGTCTTATGATTCTGATGATGTAGAAACAGATTTATTAACTTGTCAAGATAAAATACTGTTCTCTTCTGCTTTAAGACTTAAAATACCTTTACATCATTTTGATGAATTTAGTAGTTGGGGCCTTAAAAATAAACATAATGTAGATTATTCTAAAGCTGTTATTCATCCAGCAGTTTATTAGCTTAACCCAGTAGCTAAACCTAATGCTACTAAACCTACTATCAATAAAAAACAAGTAAGGAGGAAAGATTCTAGTAACATCTCAGTAACTGTAATCTCATCATTCCAACTTAGATTGTTTATCATAAAATAGCTAATAAAAAATATTAGCCATAGATTAAGAAATAAACCGTAAAAACTAATATAAGCATCAGCCATAAATAATATTCTCTAGTTTTTCTAATTCTTTATTTATAATTTCTTTATATTCTTCTTCACTACAGTTACCTGCTAAGAAGCAATATAACTCTGTAGATATTTTATATCCATTAGATATTCTTTGACTCATAAAAGGTGTTTTTAAACTAGAAAGTTCTTTAATAACCTCTATAAATTTATGCACCTCTTGAGAATCAAATTCTGTATTGTTATAAAAATACTTTAATTTGTTTTTATAGTTAATTAAAAGCTCACTATAAGATTTAAGAAATGGCATTTCACCTATTTTATTGTTAAAAACTTATTTATTTATCTTAAATCTTTTAGATATAAAAAATAAGGCGCATTTAATATACGCCTTAAATTACTTAGACTTAAATCTTATTATTTAAGCTTGCTGACGTTTTCTAGAAAGAAAAGCCGCCCCAACTACAGCACTAAGACCAATTAATAATCCAGGTTCTGGAGTAGCAACCGGAGTAGGGTCTGGATCGGGGTCAACTATAACATCATTAGGAACAAAACGATAAGCTCCAGATGTATTATTAAATCCTTCAAGAGCAAAAGCACTTTTTATATTAGTAGGATTATATAAAACTTGAGCCTCCGTGGTATTTAACGAGTAAGCATTGTACTGTCCAAATCTTTCTCCATTTGAAACTAAAGTGTAATAATCCTGAACGGCATTATTAAAACTTCCATCAGGGAATACTGTAAATTCAGCAAGAGCCGTAGTTGACTGAGGATATTGACCAGCAGCACCCCCATCTGGGTCTATATTGCTATAAGCCTCATAATAACTAGTATTAAAAAATGATTTTAAAAAGCCCCCAAAACTAGGCTGATACTCAATACCTCCACTAATTTGCTCAAAAGCTAAATTTCCTAAGTAATCTAGATATCTAGTATAGCCACTTAAAACACTAGTAAAGCTTCCAGTTCCCCCTAAAATACTTTTAATAGGAGTAGCTATCTCATCTCCATTATCATTATTAAAGTATAAAGTTCCATTTACAAAACCACTATACTCTACTAGATATTGGACCTGATAATTTTCCCATAAGCCATCATTAGTAGGATCTTCACCATTAAAAGGAGTTGAGCTTAATAAGTTACTAGAGTCTAAATCAAAAGTAACTTTTACCTGAGCATCAGGAATTAAGAAGTTATCAAATACTCTGGTTACTGTAGCAGCATTACTTACAGCACTTGCTCCTACTACACCTAATACAGTTAAAACAGTTGTTAAACTAAGTTTCTTAAACATTTAATGCGTTTTCCTTAAACTATCTATCGAAATAAACTTGATATCCTAACTATAGAAATATCAAGTTTTAATTGTCTATGTTTTTATTTAAAGTTTTTGTAAGGAATAAAGGACTTTTTATAAAGTTAGTATGAACTTATTAAAGTCCTTAGTTTAAGGTCAATTAATATTCCAAGTATAAAACTGGCCTTCTTGATAATAAACTTCTTTAATTACATATTTACGACTAGTTTCACTAAACACTCTTAGTCTAGATTTACCAGGAGTAATATTAATATAATAAGATTCACTACTAGGAATATAAAGAAGTCTGTATCCGTTATTAGGATAATTAACTTCTACTTGTAAATCTTCTTTAGTATTATTAGTAATCTCTAAAGCTACATCATTACCGCTTAGATTATTACTAATACCAGATTCTACTAAAATAGGGGCCGTTTCTTTACTTTCTAATTTAATATTATCTACTAAATAAAAAGCGGCCCCTATAGTTAATATTACTAAAAAGGTAAATCTAATATAAGGTAAGTGTTTTTTATTAAAAGCTTTATTACTTTTAAAATTAATATACATAGTATTAGTTACTTATAATTAACAGTTTCTACTATAATCTCTTCTGTATAAGCAAAACAATCTTCTACTTCAGGAGCAAGACCTCTGCCATTTTTCCCATCTTCTAAAGCAGAATAGATATTTTCTTCTACCATATCTAAGAGATTAATGTCTATTTCATCAGAAAATCTTAAGGTTACTTTAAATACTACTTCTTTAGTCTTCATTTTATTTTAGGGTTTATACTCTTTAGTTTTTATATCTTTGTAACTTGGAACCTCAATTTTATTAAGGAGGGTAGGCTTTACTTCCCAAGGCCCAAAGCCATCAGTATCTAACTCTCTTTTCCAGTTATTAACTAATCTGGTCATAGTATTTTTACAGTTACAACAGTAATAGTTACCTAAGTATTTACCTTCTTTATTTTTAATGTATTTAAAGGCATAATAGTTTTTTTGAATTCTAGGTTGAGAACTATCTACTTCAGGTTTGACATCTTTAATTAAAAGCGGCTCTTCTTCTACTTTCTTTTTACGTCCTCTAGGCATTGATATTATTCCTCGTTAAAAATTTAATAAACTCATTTAATTCGTTATATATTTGTAAAGCTTCTTCTTTTTCTTCTAAAGTAGTTGCTGCTTCAAACAAACAAAAAACAGGTGTTAGTCCTTTAAAATCAACTGGCATAGGAGTACCTTCAAAAATTAAGTCTGGTACTCTTCTACCTATCTTCAACCATTCAAATAGTTTAAATATTTCTTCTAAAGTAGAATCTTGGTCAAATAAAATATAAGCCTCATTTCTTGTTAATTCCCAATCAGCTTTTGCTATATCCCAAGCAGAGGGCCATTCCCTTTCTAGTAATTCATTATTTAATCTAAATTCACTAAAGTCCTCATCATATTCATATCCAGAACTAACTTTCTGAAAATATTCATGCCAACCAGCAATACAGTGGGCTGTACCACAATGAAACTCTCTTTGTACATGCTCAAGTTCTCCTTTTTTAATTCCGTTGAGAATAAACTCAATTTGATTAATAATTTTTTTATCTAAAGCTTTCATACTTCAATCTCTAATAAGTTTAATTTTTCAATCTTAGTAAATTTAAAATAATCAAAAGTAGCAGGTTCATCTGATTTAATATTTAATGCACCAAATACTCCACCACCAACTATTTCTTTAAGTGAATCTTGATAAATAAATTCATTCTCTAATTGTCTAGAGAATATGTCTTTATAATAATCTGTTAGAAAATTCTGATTAACTTCAAAATTATTTTTACTTTCATAACTAGTAGATGTTACAACTGAAGTTTTTTTATTCAGTAAGTAATCACTATAGTTTTCAAAATATTCAGTTACTTGTTTAACTTCTATAATCCTTACTTGATTTGAAACAATAATATCTTTATATTTTAAGCAGCCTAATAAATTAGCATCAAACTTAACAACATTCATAGTTAATAGTCTTCTACGGTAACTTCACAGTCTTCATCTACATACCACTCTCCAACTCGACCTTGAGTTTTATAAAACGCCCCTTCTATAATTTCTTCTCTTTCTTCTTCTGTTAATTCTTCCCATTTTTTATTCCCTACAGCGTTTACAGCAACTACTGTATTTGCTACAAAATGGATTATATATTTCTTCATTTATTTTTAATTTTATAAGTTTGTTAATGATAAACAGCTAGACTAATCTAGCTGTTTATTTAAATATTAAAGATTATAGCGATTTATATAATCAATAATAATTGATACCTGACGAGTCATACTTGCAGTATAGTAAGACCGATAATAAAGCATTTCATAAATTAATCTAAAAAATTCAACATGAGAACCAAAAAAATATTCAAACGCACTAGCAATAACAGTGCTATCAAAGTTAGTAAAAGTGCATCCTGATAGTCTTTCTTTTGAAATTAAATCTAATTTATATAAATCTACTAAACTCTTAAACTCTACAGATTGAGTATAAGAATAAAATTCCTCATTAAAGTTTTTATACTCAAACTCTTTACAGGTTTTTAGTAATTGAATAAACGCTTCACTTTTACCATATTCAGCTACTAAACATAAAATACTATCTCTAAAGTTTTTATCTTTAGGTAATATATTCTCAATATAATTTTCTAACCAAGAATCTAAAGTTTTCCATTTAGGGTTATCTTTTAATAACCATTTCACTCTAGAATTAACAAAATAAACTTTAGGTAATTTTAATTCTGCTCTTTTTTCTAAAACATTCAAAGCATAAGCAGACCTTAAAATCTTACTATTTCCAAGACTAAAATTAAGATTCTCTCTTACTGCATATATACCTCCTTCTTCTGGTAAAGAATATATAGAAACATCCGGCTCAATAAGGTCAGAATATTTCTCTGCATATCTATATATATCTTTTGCTTTAAGAAAATAAACTACATCTTCTTTAGTTAATTTAGAAAGATTAATTACTTTTTCTTTTTTAGGTTTTTCTGATTCAACTTTAGGTTTTGAGTGCTCTTCAAAATTTTTAAATACAGGTAGAGAAAGATTACTCTTGGTGTCGTTATATAACCTGGAACTTACTTTAAAAACTAAAGCAAATTCTCCCTCTTCAAGATTAAGTTTTTTTACAACATTATTAATATTTGTAGTAGTCTTTGCTAAAGCCAATTTACATTTCATCAAAGTTGTAACCTTTGTTGAAAATAAATAAGGTAGTTGATAAATAACTAAATCTTTTCTTGAAGTTGATATTTCTACAAAATTATTAACATCTAAATATCTAGCACCAGAAGTATTAAAATAAAGTTCTTTTATAATAGAATCTAAGTCAATTTCTTTATCGGACTTTTTACAAACTAAAAAGACAGTATAATTTTTATTTATGCTGTTTATATAATACTGTATGGAATTACCAAAACCACCAATTCTTAAAGAGTCTAGAGTAGACCCTTGTAGTTGAAACCAATAATTATTAATGTTAACTCTATCTAAAACAGGAAATTGAGTAAAAGCAGTTTCTAGCTTTAGAATAGGGTCGTCTATTTTTTCTAATCTATTTAAAAGTTTATCGTAGTTATTTTTAACCGTTTTAGGTAAGTTCTCTTTAAGAAAGTTTGTTAGTTTATCGTTGTAGACTACATCTTCTCTACTAGTAGTTAAATCCAAAGTACCAATAGGAACTTTAAGAGTTAAAAGAAGGGGGTTATAATAATTAGTAAACTCATCATTAATAATCTCTGAAATAAAAGCTTCAAAACTTTTATGAGCGTTTGAAAATATACTATGAGAGTATTTAGAAGAACTAAAAACAGCTTTATCTAAAAGTTCCCCCTCAATTTCCCCTACCATTCTATCTACACTACTTATTAAGTAAGGTACATTACCAATTAAGAGAACAAGATACTTATTTTTATTTCTTGTTATTTCTTTAATATGACTAAAATAGCCTTCTTCAATCGTTTCTATTTGAAACGGGTTAATCTCTACTTGTCTAGTAATGTTTGGTTTGACATCAGCAAACATAGTTAGTGCATATATATAATGACTAACTTTTTTTATTAAGTCTAATGGAATAGAGAATTTAATTTTAGTACCGCTTGGTTCTGTAGAGTCTTCTTTATGTAATAAAGTAGCGGCTAGAAGACCATCTTCATTTTTATAAACTACCCAAGAATATTTAACGCCCCCATGGTAAGTAGTTACTTCAATCTGACTTGTAATCGTAAATGGAGAGATAGAGCCAATACCAAATCCACCATGCTCATTATTATTTTCTCTTTTAGTAGAAACACCTAAGTTAATATAGACATCTACTATCCTCTCAGGACTCATACCAAGTCCATAGTCTCTAATAGTTAGATAAGGTTCTTCTTCTGTAGGGCAAACAATATCAACTGGGTTATCTGCATTACCTGCTTCAATATTTGCATCCCAAGCGTTGGTTAATATCTCGCGGCATGAAGCAGCCAGCTTGTCAGAGTATAAACGCTTACTAAGTAAATCAATAATAAGCCTAACTCCAGCAGCATCTTTAGGAAGCTGTCCTACATACTCCTGTAAGCCTTCACTTTTCTCTACTGTTTGATTATCAAATTCTAATTTCACCTTTACCTCCTTGAAAAATAAAAAGGCTCTAATATCTTAAATTAATAGAGCCTTTGAATATTGAATAAGTTTTAATCTTTTGAAAAAGCTTCGACGACTGTTTCTATTGCTAACTCTAAATCTAGAGCCGCTTTTTTAGCATGTCTCCAACCTAAAGACTCTATACGTTTTTCTTTTTCAATAGGTTGAGGCTCTCCTTTATTAAACATTTCTATACCTATTAAAAATCTTTCTTTGATTTCTTTAGGAGTCATCTTCTTCTAAAACTAATTCCTTTAATCTTTCTATAACTTGCTTAAGAATTCCATATCTATGATAAAAGTTAGCAGCACTAATTATATCCATAATTGGAAGTTCTTGATAACCAAACTCTTCTTGATAAGTATTAACTTCATCATAAAATTCTTTAAACCAATTTAATAAATTATTGGTATAAATCTCATCTATAGGCTCTAATTCCTCAAGTTCACTATCATTTTCACATTCACTTATTAATTCTAAGGATTCAAATATAATTTGATAAACTAAGTCACTAGGAAGGCTACCTTCATGTAGTTCATAGATAAGATTTTCTAATTCAGGACAGTTTTCTCTATCTTTTAATACTTTTATGTATTTTCCTTCATAATTTTCTTCAGTTACAAATTCTTCAACGTATTGTTTAGCTAACTCTACTATTTTTTTAACCATTACTCTCCATCTCTTTCCTTTTGCCAAGGAGACTCTTGCCATCTACTAAGTATTTGACAGCCTTCTTCTTTAAATACTTGCACTTCAACAACTTCCATTTTATCGTTGTATCTTACAATAACAGCAGGCTCATCTGTACTAGAGTCATAGACTAATACTTGTAGTTTACCTAAATATTTATCTAAAGCAACAAAAGCCTGAGACTTAAGCTCAGACTTATCTTCTTCATTATATTCCCAATAAACACTAGGTCCGTAAACTCCATCCTCAACCCAATAGTCTAAATTATTTTCTTCTTGCATAATACTTATTCCTCAGTTAGGTATTCTTTTTCAATCAAATTGGCAATTTCTGTAAAAGATAATTTTTCTACATCATTTAAAATAACTAAAGAGTTATAGCCATCTTTATAGAATACATAAGGGTCTTCCTTTTCTAATCCAGACCACTTAACAACTTCTAGAGGTAAAAATTCTGTTTCTTCAGAAGTTAAGGATATAAATGCCTCTGACATAAGCTCTGGCGTGTTTTCTTCCCATCTAGCTTTACCAGTTTCTTTTACATATAAATCACAGAGCACTCCTAAGCAACAATAATTATTTTTATCCTTTAACCCAGTTGTACCTTGTTGATACTCACCACTACGTAAAGCAGCAATCCATTTTTCTATTATTTGCTTATTCATAAGTCAAAATGCTCTATCCAGGTCTCAATAAATCCTAATGACTTTCCTAATTCTAGACAAAGTTTTTTAAATTCAGCAGCTAGGTCTTCTGTTTTAACGCCCCGATATTCTAATACGTTAATTAATGCTGCTGCATAACCCTCATCATAGCCGTCTAAAACAGCATAAGCCTGTCTTCTAATATCACTCATACTTCTCTCCTTCTAATAAACTAATTATTTCTTCAACACTTTTGACTTTTTTAATGTTGCTTTGTTCAAACCCCATAAAAACTAGAATAAAACTTCGTAAGATTTTCTGCTCTTTGTTGAGTTAGCTGATTCATTTCTTCATTATTAAAATCAGTTAATAATAACCCTTCTTCTATAAAATAATTAATAGTAACATCTTCTAGCTCAGGGAACAATTCTTTAAACTCCTCTACAGTAAATCTATCCCCACTAAGCTTATGTTTAGTATCATATAACAAGATATAAATTTCTGTTTTTATATCTTCTAGATAATAAACTTCATTTTCTCTAGGATAATTACTCTTTTTTACATTTAACTGCCCTATTATATTTTGTTTATTATGTTTAAAAGAAAAAGAACGACTATAACACTTAACCTCTCCTCCATTCCAACTCTTTAAGTAGTAATCGTTCTTTTTTAAACTTCTATTTAATTTGTAGTTAAAATCTAAAATAGACATTTTATTTTTTTAATATTAAATCTTCTTGAACTGTATTAATTATTAATCCGGCCTCAATCATTAATCTATTTGATAGTTGAAAACTAGAATACCATCTAGATGTTATCTCTGGAGCAGGACTAACTACTCTAATAATACCCGAACTAATTATTAACTTCGCACAATCTAAACAAGGGAATAAACTACCGTATAACGTACACCCTTGCGTACTCACACCAAATAAAGCACACTGCGTTATCGCATTAGCTTCAGCATGAACTATACGGTTTAGTTTAGTTTCTCTATTTAAATAAAATTCGAGGTCATCAGAGCAATTAGCTGGATGACCGTTAAATCCTGTAGAAAGAATACGGCGGTCTTTTACAATTACACAACCGACTGTAGTAGACGGGTCCTTAGACCAGGTAGAAACTAAATTTGCTAATTCAAGAAAGCGCAAATCCCATTTACTTATTAACATGTTTAATTTTAAATCTTAAGCTTTAAATACTTTATTCTGAAATTTCAAATACAACTTCTCTAATCTCTTTTTTATCTTTCTTACTATTTATATTTTTAATAAACTCCTTAGCTTGTTCTAGACTAAAAAACCACAGCAAGTAAAATTCACCATTAATATCTAAAGTATTGTACTTAAACCAAATAGGGCTCCACCAATATTTATATTCAATATAATAAATATCACAGCCCTCATTTTCTAAATCGATTTGCCTAATAACTCTATATCTCATTTCAATTTATAGTTACTTCTAATAAAACATAAACGCAAGGGTATTTATCTTTTTCTATTAAATCATAAGTAATGTTTTCTAATTTATAATCTTGAAGAGCCATAGTAATTACTTTTCTAATAGATTCTTTAGAAAATTCCCAGACGTTAATTCCTAATAGTTCTACATCATCTACTAGTACATTAATTAAATCCTCCATACATGAATAATATTTTCTATCTGCAGGTGCTATTGCTAAGTATTGATTGTTTTTATTGTATTGTTCGCTAAGATAGTCAACAAAGCATGTAGCAATGTACTTTGCGGTTAATGTCTGACTTACCATTTTTTAATTGTTAACCTCTAAAAGCACGTAAACATTAGGACATTCGTAATCTTTAATCTCAATAAATGTCAAATCTATTAGCTTATAGGGTTCTAAGGCTTTATTAATAGACTCTCTAATAATTGCTTGCGAGAATTCAGCTATGGCTTCCCCATGAATTCTTACATCATTAGTTAAGTCGTCTATCAATTCTTCTTTATTTAAATAAAATTGATAGTAGCCTGGTGCAAAGGCTAAGTATTGATTATCTTTAATCTCTTTATTTAATAAGCAACACTTATCTAAACAGTGTATAGGACAAGTAGCTAAGTACCTTGCTTTTAGTATGGCATCTTTCATGGTTTTAATGACAATTCTACATTAAAAGTCTATAATTACTACTACTAAATTCTGTTAAGCACACAAAACTCTTTAATAGTAAACGTTTTGACTTTCTCTTTTTTTGCTAAATATGTATTTTATATTTTATTTTTGTAATTTGGTATGAGGGAAAACACTTAAAATTAGTTAAGATTAGTTAACTTAGTTAAATTTTTGTTGGTATATATACTTAGTCAAAAAACTAACCTTTGTAAAATTACAAAGGTTAGTTAAAAATTAAAGGTATAGAAAATTTAATCTGTGCTTGTTTTTTAACTAACCTCTTTGACTTGCTTCAAATATTTCTTGAATTACTTCATCCATATAGATTGCGCTACCACTAGTAGTACGGCCCCATATTGTAAATCCCATAAAATTAAAGCAAACAACTTCATTTTTTGCTTCTAATTTCTCAGCCAACCAATTAGTAACTATATAATGCTCTAAAACTTCTTCTATTTCTTCTTCAAACTCTGGTTCTTCTTCCTCTTCTAATAAATCAAACTTGGTTTTTAAATAGCTAAGACCAATGGTTTTAAAATACTCTTCTAGAATTGCATCTTTAATATCATCGTCTTCACCTATTTCTAAATCATAGTTGCTCTCATGTACCCAGACATAACTAATTGGCTCTCCAGGTCTTTCACAAACAACTCTATATAACTCTCTATTTAATTCGTCACAGTAATAACTATGGAAGTTATAATTATAGCTTTTTTTAAAACTTAAATTTAATAAATCTTCGTAGTACTCATTATTATCAGGTAAAATCCTATTAAGTTCCGTTATTAAGGAAGAACAACAGTAGATAATCTCTCTATTTACAAAATCTTTAACTCCATCCATAGGAAAAATACCCTTTAATAGCTTTTTCTTCAATATAGTAGAACGTTTCAAGTTCGTAGTCTAATACTACTTTGATGCAACTAGCATACGGAAAAGGATAACTATCATACCTTCCATACACTGTTTCATCGTTTTTGAGTACAAATAAATACTCTCCATATTCTTCTGGCAACCTAGCTTTAAATTTAAACATAATTTATATTTGTATACTGTATACAATGTAAATACTCTCAAGACAAAGAGAGTATTTATTAAGTTTAGACCCAGATATCAAATAATCCTAATACGCGTCTTACTTTAGAATAAATAAAACGCCGCCATCCATTTCTTCTTAAAGGAGTATTAGTATATCCTCTAATACAGTAAATATCTGGAACAGTATTAAATCTAAAATAAAATTGTTTATCTAAGACTTTTGATAATAAAGGGAATAATTGATATTCTGCACAGATACCTTTATATCCTTTCTCTCCTAAGATTTTATAAATACCATTTAGATATTTATAATATCCATCTAGAGTAAAGCTATAGAGAAAAATATCAGCCCAGTTAGCTTTAGTAACATTAGGAACAATCTTAAATTTTCTAATAAAAGAATGATGTTTAAGGTTTAAATATAAATTAAAATCTTTAGGAGCAGATTTAATCATCTGTCTAAGATTCTTAATAATATATCGGCCGCTTACTTTCCAATATTGAGCCGGAGTATTATTAGACTCAAGGGCATTAATAATTTCAGAATTAGTTATTAAATAATCCATAAGCTGAAATTCACCATACCCCCTCCCTTTATAAGCTGGATAATCTAATCCATAAAAACTAATAAACTCTACTCTAGACTCCCAATTATACTCTTTAACAATTTCTTTTAAAGGAGTTAAGTCAGCTAAAGAGTTATCACAGTAGATAATATAATCTATTCCGCCATCATGATTATCTAATAAACCTAAATAAAATTCTAATGCTTTCTTATAATCTTCTAACCTTTGAGCTGGGTCTGTACGCGCTAAATCTAAAACTTCTGCAGGTGGAATGATAGTAGAAGTCATTACTAATACTTTTCTTGGTTCTTGCATATATATATAATTAATTAATATTCGTATGAAATATCTTCTATTCTATGTATATTTATACTTACCACTTTTGAAGGATAAGTTTTCTTAGCAATTTCTTTTATCCAAAATTCTTTAGCTAAATCCTCTATTCTATTTTCAGGCACATCTTCACTAAAATATAAATAACCTTCAGTATTCCAAGTACCATCTTCAAAACAAACTATAAACTCAACTCTATATTTAACATTAAATACATCGTTGCAGAACTTACTAATATTAGATTTTCCGTAAGTTACTTCAACAAGCTGATTAATGTCTAAACAATTAATAAGACTATCAATTTCCCAATTTTCAAGAGGCTCAATATCTTTAAAGACATAAGAATAAAGTTCTTCTCTTTCTAAAGTATCTTCTGTATTAGAAACCCAAAAATATAAGGCGGCTTTAATAGTAGCTATTTGTTCTTTACTTAAGGTATTCATTTTCAATTAAGTCAGCTATTTCTTTAAAATTTAATTTCTCTCTATCATTTAATTCAGATAAATTAATTCGGCCAGTTTTTCTTTCTGTAGAATAAACAACCCCTGGTACTGTTTCTGTCTCAGCCCACTCTGCAACTTCATCAGGTAAAATTGAAAAGCTGTCTAAGAATTGATAGACATCAGAGTCAGGTAGTAGTTCTGGAATTTTCCAGTTTACTCCTTTTTCTTTTCCATATAAGTCACATAAGACACCTAAGCAACAATAAGTATCTCCAATTCTTAATCTAGATACTCCTTGCTTATATTCTCCACTTCTTAAAGCTTCTACCCATTTTTTAGCAATTTCCTTATTCATCTCTTTTATTTATATTTTTAAAACAATTCTAGTTTTTGTTTTAAATTACTATAACTTTCTTCAAGATTACTTAACTTAGTCTCAAAATCATCTGGTCTAAATACAGTTAACCAAACTTCTGAAAGAGGCAATCTGTTATCCATACATTCTAAAAGCTCTTCAACAGTTTCATATTCGTAAAACACTTTTTTAACTGAAATATTAATTCTATTTAAAAGAGCTTCGTCACTAAATCCAGGCATTAATTCATAATTATCTACGTAATAAGAATTATAATAGCCGCCTTGGTCGTCATACTCAGAGGTATAGCTAAACTCTACGCTTTTAATTTCTGGAAATTCTAATAAGAAAGAATATAATTTTAAAGTATTATCTAAGTTAGTTAAATCTGTTTTTAATTCTTCAATTTTATTTTGTAGCTCTTTAATATATTCAAGATTCATTATTTAACTCCTTTTCTATATTTAATAAATGATTTAATACTTCTACATAATGCTCTTTTTTCTTATTTAAATTTTCTAAATCTAGACTAAAACAGTCTTTTTTATTTAGAAGAACTAGATGATTACTTTCTAAAGGTCTTACATATACGTAGCTATCAGTCTTAGCTCCAATAGGCACATACTCTTCAGTAACTTTTTTAGACACTATTATAGAAAAATAGTAATCCCCAAAAGCTTTTCTATTCATTACATAAGTACCAGGAGTAAAATCCTCTGCTTGTTTATATTTTTTATTCATTATTTTATTTCTTTTTATTTTTATCTAATCTTTCAAATTCTTTATACTCTCTAGGTAAAGATTCGTATGTGACAAGATAATCTAGAGCCCATTCATCTATATATTTATAAAACCAGCTACTTTTATCAAACATATCGTGAGAATCTAGTCTTCCTGTATTCTCAGATAAGTGAATACCTCTTACGTCTTTATATTCTAATAATTCTCTTATTGTATGCTCTACCTGACCTCTACTATTCTTATACCAAATGTTTACATGAGAAACATCTAATAATAAAGGAATATTGGTGGTAAAAGTAGAAGTAAACGTTGATAAATAAAATTCAGGAAAGGGCATTACTTCAACACAAATAGGAATATTCATATATTCTGTAAGTTCCCAAACCAAATTTTGAAAATCTAATCGATTTACTTCTTTAATTAAAGGAGCATGAATACTCCACATTAAAACGTTCTTACCGACTATTGCTTCTCTATATCTTTTCCAAGTAGACTTATCTATTAAGCTAAAAGGTAGTCTTAATTTATTATGATGCAGACATTGATGATGTAGAACAATAGGTAAATCATCTGGTACTAAAGATAAATCACATCTTGAACCTACTGCTAATTCTAAATAGTCTAATTGCAGAGGTTGTTTAAGAGTATTAAAGATAGATAAACAATCAGTAAACTCTCTTTTACCAATTGCTGTAATAGAAAGTCCTTTCATATTTTTTATTAAATCCCACCGTTTTTAGCAGTGGGATTAGTGTTTAATAATTAACAAGAAACAACTTGTTTAATAGAAACTGGAAGATAAGAGTTATTAACTTTAGCCCCATTATTTATTTCAGCTAGATAATTCTTAGCTGTTTCTCTATTATGAGGTTGTTTAATAATTACTTTCTCTCCATACTGGTTAGTTCCTAACCATACTTGCATTAAACTACCTGTTACTGCACTTCTATCTTCTACGTAAGTCTCACTTAACTTAGATAGATTTGTATATCCTTTAGTCAAAATATTATTCTGACTTACACTTACAATATCTTTGACTTTTACTTCTACATCATAGAATGCACCTGTATCAGGGCAAGAATTACTTACCCAATCAAAACTAGAAGCTAATAGAGTATTATTTCCACTAGGAACTACATATTGTCCAGGTACAAAGATATCTTCTGTCTTCTGTTTAAATTCAGCATAGGCGGCTCTAAACTCTGAAGCATTATTAAATTCAGGGGCCTGCATGTCTCCAGCATTCCAACTAGAACGCTTATAAGCTACAATATCCCCTTCCCATGTAATAGGATAATTACCCTTATCTACTGCTAACCTTACTTTTTCTCTTAATCCCATTTCTAATTCTTCGGTCTTAGCTACAAACTTTAAGAGCGCAGTTAAAGGTAAGCCCTTTTTAATAAACTCTCCTACGGTATTAGTAAGAAATCCTAAACAGGTACCTTCATAATAATATGTATTACCAATCTTCTCTAATCCAGGAAATTCACTCTTAATATAGTTACTATACGTACTATAATTATTAGCTTGAATAAAACTACCAGATTCAAGTAGCTTACGTAGTTCTGAGTACATAACTTGATTTTGGGCGCTAATAACTTGAGTTTGAGTGCCATCAAAAACAATAATAGAATCTGCTTGAATGATATATTTTAGATTAGTCATATTTTTATCCTTTCTAAATTAAAAATTAGTTACATTATAATCTTCATCAAAACTTATGTAAGTTTTAATACTATTGTGATGTACTTTATTAGACTTTAAATCAAAGACTACTCGACCTTCTTCGCCTCCATCCATTTCCCAACCTGTATCTAATAAACCATCTACATAGCTAGTAATAATTAAACTTTCTTCAGCAGATAGATTTACTTTTACATTAGAACTTTCATCCCAAATATCTTCCCCTGATTCAAAAGCCTCTTCAGTATATTGGTCATCATCTTTTTTAAAAGTAGGAGGGAAAATCTCACCACTATCCCCTTCTCTTTTATAAACAACAACAATATACCTAACTTCTGTATTACTAGCTTTAATTTTTTCTACAACATTTTTAAAATTCATATTCACTTCATTCTTTGATATTCTTTATCTTCAGGATAATCACCGCCTTCTATACAACTAGAACAAGCATATCCTATTATCTTTATATGATTTACCCCTCCTTTAACACATACAAAGTACCACTTATTAGGTTTAACTTTTTTATAAGGAGGGCTTATTGTTAGTTTTTGAGAACAGTAGAGACAGTAGTTACCGCATTTACGATTCATTAGATATTGAAGTTTTTTAATCTTTCTAATAATTCATCATCTTCTATATTAAATAAATCGGCCTTTAAAGATACTACAATTAATAACTGACCTAATCTAAGGTCTGGATAAATACTCCATACTCTCTCAATCTCAGCAGTAATCTCTTTTATTCTTTCTACTTTTCTGTGATTACTTAACATTTTTTTACTTTTAAATTAATAAAGTCATTTAGTAATTTAAATAAAAAGGAGACCTACTTATTAAGCCTCCTTTATTTGCTAATCACCACAGTTGTTATTTAGTTATAACTTTTGTAGTTTCTATAGTCTTCCGTACATATACTTAAAAACTATTTTTTAGCTTTCTTATTTAAAATAACTAATCCAGTAATTGTACTTAGTCCAATTAATAATCCAGGCTCTGGAGTTGTAACAGGTTGTACTACTTCAGGAGGTACTTCAGGCTCTGGTACTTCAACTTCTTCTTCTGTAACAGGCTTATTTAAAGGAACAAATCTATAGTTATTAGTAGAACTATTTGAATACCCATTTGAATTACTATAGGAATAAATAGCAGGACTACTACTAATCCCTATTCCTTCTGCAAAGTAATCATTTACTTGGTCTTCGTATCGTAGTAAACTATCAAATCTATACTCAACTACATTAGGGTATAAACTACCTCCTAAACTCGTAGAGGAGTAAAAATTATTACTCTGTTTCCATTTATTAATATAAGTCCGTTTTATATAATCTCCATTGCTATTATAGCCGTTATCTTCTACAAAATTAAAATCGTAGATGTAGTTTAAAGAATCTACAAAACTTAAATAAATACTTTCATAAATAGTTTCGTTCTGGTTCTTTAACACTTTTAAATAAGAACCAGATTGAAAATTAAGAGTATCTATTTCTACATCTCCTACAATACCTTTAATTAAAATATTTTGTTCTTTTCCTTCATTATCTGTAAAAAATACAGTCCCGTCTTCAAATCCTTTAAAGTTAACTTTGGTAGAATTGTCTAAGCTATATGTAAGAGTTCTATACTCAACTCCTCCTCTAACACGTGTCCTATCAGAAATAAGATTATTCTCTTCATAATTAATACTCCAGTCAATTACTGCTTCTGGAATTATAAACTCATCAAAACTTTTATTTACTGTAGCTGCATTAGCTTCTAACGCAAACATACCAGCTAAAATTAATCCACTAAGAACACATTTATTAATCATTTTAAATCCTTTTTTTGCTTAGAATTTTTTTGTATATTTAGATACAATTATAAATAAGTAAAACAAAGCCGTTCATCTTTTACTTATAAAAGACGGAAGTAAAGTATGCTCTACTCGAAGGAACGCAACTACACAAATTAGTTTCTTTAAGGTAAGAACAATGTTAAATAAATCACGTTTTTTAATGTCCCGTAATACTCAACGTATAAAAGATAGACAAAGCTGTCTATTACTAAGAGTAAATGAAGAAATAGGATTAGGAATAAAAGAAAGTAGACTAACAACTATTCAAGGAAAAGTGCAGCCTACCTTTAGAATGAACTATAGTTTACATATTTAAAATTAAACTGTAGTTCTAGGATTATAAATATGTAACTCTAAAAAATCATTTATATTTTCAGCATCTAAATTAAAAGCTTTTAATCCTTTTAAAAATTTACTGGTGTCTTTTATATAAAATTCATCATAATTATCCCATAAGATAATATCTTCATTATGGTCTAAATCAATATCCATAGGGTTGCTTTTATTAGGTTTGATAACTCCAACACGTCTTAATTCTATTTCTAATTCTCTTACTAACTTTTGCTTATCTAATAAATCCATGTAATTTTATTCTCCGTAATATATTAAATTTATATTATCATCCCAATTAGTAGATTCAACTTCAGATTCTAAAGAAGTAAAATCAGAATCACTATAAACAAAATTATCTAGTTTTTCTTGCCCTTTATTCTCATACTTAGAGACATCTACGAAATTATTTTCAAAGATGTCTTTTGCTTTATTAGATAATAAAGCGTGACCTTTAATAGGTACTTTACTAGTTTTAGGAAGAGGAATATTTTTAGTTATATAATATGAAATTAAACCGCAATTTACTGAAATTACTATACTTAAAACTATAAATCTTAACACTTGTGCAAGGTGTTGAATAACACCGCTAGCTATTATTTAAAACTTGTTCCTAATTAACTTAACTACATCCAAAGCATCTTCAATAGCAGTATGAGCTACTGTATTTTCTAAACCAGCTCTTTCTTTACAAGTAGCTAAATTAGGTAATACTGTATCTTCTTCATTTAAATAAAGAATAGTGGGGTCAATTACTCTATGATGAGATTTAATATTCCATTTAGGAAGCTCTTGCAGAAAAGGTAAGTCAAACGAAGCTACATTTTTACCCGCTAAAGTAATTTTATCTTCTTCTTTAAACCCTAAATCATTTAACCAAAGACTAATATAAAAACTAGTAAGTTCAGGTAATGAATAAATAAAATTAGGGCTCTTATTTACTATTCTTTCAATAATCTTAGCGTTTAAATTAAGAGCATAAGGATTACCACTTAATCTTTCATGAGCAATATAACAATGAAATTTAGGTAGCTTTTCAATAGGTAATCTAGTTTCTAAATCATCATAGACTATACCTATTTCTAAGATTTGGTCTTCTTTAGGATTAAGACCAGTAGTTTCAATATCAATACTAAAATATTTTAATTTCATTTCATTTCATTTCATTTAATTTAATTTAATTTAATTTAAATATAATCATGAACTTCTTTCCAATACTCAAGAATTGCATCTTTAGTATTTATCTCACAATCTTCTAAATACTTTCCAGATGCAAATACGATATCTTGAGAACCTTGAGAGTTTTGTATTGTTCCGTAACAGTACCATTCACCTGTTTGAACAACATAATCAAACAAACAGGTAAAGCCATCAATATATAACTCCATTTTTGATTTTTAAAGGCCCTCCTTTTTAATAACTATGTTGGAAATTATATAATTTCCAACATAACCCAGACATGAGGAGCATCATATTCTTCAACATCAGATGTCATATCTAAGAGACTATATTCTTCTAAAGCTAAGGCAATAGCTTCTTCAATTTCAATTTTTGGGAAACCCCAAATCTCTTCACCATTTAGTTCCACGTCTGCAACTAATTCATCAATCAAATTTTCCTTAGAAGAATAAGAAATTGTAGCACCAGGAGCAGAAGCTAAATATTGATTGCTTCTGGTGTAATGGTCTATTAAATAATCTACAAAACAAGTATCAATATAACTTGCTGTTAAAGTTACTTCATTCATCTGATTTTAATACTTCTCAATTTTAACTACTAATAAACCTAAATCGTCTTCATCTATATACTCTTGAAGTTCGTCTTTAGTCACATCAATAATTACTTTTTGTAGCTCTTCATTATCTATATCTTCTAAAAGCATGGCTTTTTTAAGGCTATGATTAATATTACTATATACAGATACTACTAAACTCAAAGTTACTTTATACTTATCTTCTATTACATCTGCACTATCTACTATTGCGTCTATTTTTTCAGATAGCTCTTTAAACTGTTTAATTAACTCTTCTGTATTATCCATTTCTACTCTTTTATAATTTATCGAAGATTCTTTCTTTACTTACTTACTTTATCAAATATTCTCTCTTCACAAAATTCTACAAATTCCTTAGCATTTTGTAGAATTTGTTTTAATTTAAGAAATTCAGGGCTCTCAATAGTTATATTTTCATCTTCACAATAATTATAAATATCCTGCATATTACAAAAGACAGTAGGAATATCATTACTATTGTACTGAACTACATCAATAAAGTCACAAGGTAAGTCTTTAACCCGCTTACCTTGTTTAAACCAATCTAAGAGTGCAAACTGATAGACAAATTCTGCTTCTGAGGAGAATAAAATATTTGCTTCACTATTGCTTAGTCCCCAATCTGATTGAGCTTCTACCCAAGGAGTGGTATCTTCAATTACAAAATCATGTTTTAGTTTTTCTTTAGATTCACTATGTTTAAAAACTACATACCAGCCTGCAATACAATGAGCTGTACTGCAATTATAAGATTGCTGATTATGTTGCAGTTTTCCACTTCTACAACCTTCTAAGATATATTCAATCTCACTAATAATAGTCTCTGATAGTCTTTCCATAATTTATACGCCCTCTTTTTCTTCTGGTTCTACACTTACTATACAGAATACTAAAAACCAGACTAAAATAAGCATCAAAAAATCAACTGCTTTTTTTACTGATTTTAAAATTCTTTTTAATGTCTTCATATTTTTTTTATTTAGTAATAAGTTTATAACTAACTGCATCTATATTTTTACTAGAGAAGATAAAAGCACTACTAGACGAATCTTCTGCATTTAAATATCTTTTTTCTCCTCTCATTATTGCAGGAAGAAATAAACTTTCATTTAAAGTTTTAATTAAAGTTTTAAAGTCTCCATCATAATCTTCTAGTTGAACATCAAAATCTTGCTTGGCTCCAGAGTTAAATAGGATTGTTAATCTTAAATGTGTTGCTTTCATATCATTAATCATTTCAAATTCTCTTTTAACTTATTTACTATCTTATTAACTTCTTCTACTTGTAAATTATATAATTTACAAAAATCATTAAATTTATGAGTCTCTATATCATTTTGATTGCTATTAATGTATTCCAATACAACTACTTCTTCTCTAATTACTTCACGTTTTATTTCTTTGAATATTCTTAAACAATAATATTTAGTCTCAGGTTTATCATAGAATTTAAAGTTAAGAGAGATTCTTTTAGAGAATTCGTTTTTATAAATTTGAATATTATTAGAGCTATTAATAGACTTATTTAGACTTCTTAAAATCTTTTCTTGTTCTTTCATAGTAGTTAAATATATTTGTACTAAAATAAATAGTATTACCTATATTTTAATTCTCTATGAGTATTATGTCTGCTCTTTCTCTTGAAGCTTCTATTCGTTTAGAAAACTCTACTATTTCTCAAGCTAATATTCTTTATATTCAGAAAGTTATAGATATTTATAATCTAGATTGGGTGCCTGATATTCACGGTAAGGGCGCTTATTTTTTAGGTTATCAAATAGAAAAGATTATTAATCCTAAAGGTAGAAAGTTTACTTCTAGTTGGAAGAAATATGTTAAAGAAGCAGACTATAAACATCTAGGACGTAAGCCTTCTCTTAAACAATTAACAGGAGACTCTCTTCTTAAATTTAAATCCGTTTATAAAAACTATATAGGTAATACTAAAGCTGTAGATACTACTCGCTGTCTTTGGATTACTGATTATGCTTCTCTTCTTATTATTTTTTCTAAATTTAATTTAGAAAGAGATTTAACTACTATTGAACCCTCTTTTTTAAATTTACCTAACGAAGTATTTCCTTTATACACTTATACTAACGATAAATATTTAGGAGATTTTATAAATGAAAAAGAAGTTAAAAAACCTTTAAAAATTGATGCAGGTAAAGGTCTTAAAGTAGAGACAGAACCATTGCAATATATAGAAAGACCTAATTCAACTAATTATTATACTGAAGCAGAAATTCAAG
>JACCDV011103552.1_pt1 | contig 26326 bp, 19 predicted proteins | sample 7446131 | NCBI WGS metagenome assembly JACCDV01 (sample SAMN15323448, study PRJNA562643) | freshwater metagenome | isolation source: river surface water | place: USA:Blue River Watershed | collected 2017-08-17
GGATTTGGTTATATTCTTTTAAATTAAAATTATAGTGATTTGGTTAATCGAAAATCAACTAATTTTGCGAAGATCATGAAGCAGAGATCTCTTGCAAAATCAAGTATTGACTATCGTCTGCTATATATTATTATTCCTTTTTTATATTTGTCCTTGCATTCCTATTTTTCTTTTTAATATTTTACTGAAATATAGGAATTAGTTAAAGAAAAATGCTTGAGTAAATTAGCCCTAATGAATAATCCTGGATAATAAATATAATATAAATCAAAGATCTTCCTTTACTTACAATAGCTTTAAAAGGCGGGATTATTTAGCTGTGCTCTTTTTGATAAACAAAAGCTCAATATCCATGTCTATATTTTGAGCTTTTGTGTTGAAACTAACAGGATGGATGAAATTGCATCTATTTCCATATGGGCAAAAGCCCTGCTGTAGAAATCCTCCACACACTTTAGTTTTGTATCGGCAATTAGCTTGATGGTTTTTCTTTAGTTCATGTAGTCCATGAGCAAATTTGCATCGCTTCTCATAAGGACAGTAACCGTTTTCTATGAACTTTTTGCATAGTTGTGATTTTTCTTTGTAAGATGCAATCGTCTTTTGATGCTAGCGAGGGGATTATTCAGTAGAAAGTGAGTGGCTTGCAAGTTTAGATGACTCAAATAATGTTGGGACTAAGGGATGAGTGTTTGATATCTTACGCATATTTCTTCCTTTAGTATAAAACTATTATTAATAAAATTAATAATTTGTTCCTTTTTGGCGTCTGGAATATTTTTATCTATTAGTATATGGAAATGGCTTTATATCCTCAAGCGAAAAGATTGAATCCAGATTCATCGTTTTTAATGTTAGAAAAATATTCAAATGATCGTAATTCGCGAAAAAGAAAATATTTTTGAATTGATGTTGAGGAAAGAAGAAAGACGATTTTATAAGTAAACCGATGTGAATGAAGATATCTTAGCAAATTATAAAGATGACCAATAAAATAAGTTGAATTAGTTTATAAAATTAGTCATCTTGTATTTTATTCAGAGTCATCAACTTACATATATTATCTATGATGAAAACGTCGATATTTTAGAGTCTAAAGTCAAATATACCTTAAAATTCATCAAAAACTAATCAGAAAAAGATATTAGAGGCATTTTCAGCTTTGCTTCATCAGCGAAGATAGGATTAAACCAGCAATAAAGTATCCAATTCATTAAAAAATCATAGCCTACTGGACATAATGGGGAAAGATACAAAAAAGAGATTAACTGACTAAGATAATTTTTAAATTCCTTAGAAATTTGTAATAAAGTTGCCATATAGAGAGTAGGATGAAATAAATAGTGATTAAAAAGGAATTGATAGTTAATTTAACATAGATAATGATAGCCTGGGTCTTGGTAATGATTCATAGCTTTAATTTTAGGAAAAAAAGTGTTTTAAGCAGAACTAATTGTAGTCTTTATAAAGAGAGCAAGAGTAACAAAAGCCAGAGTTATGTAAATTTGTCATTCGGATTCGTTAAGCTAAAAGTGAGGAATAATAATAGTCCTAACCTTAGAAAAAAAATAAAAAATTTCATAAAGGCTAAACAAAAATAGATTCAGAAATTAATATTCTGAAGTAAAAAAAATCTGTAATTGCCCAAAAAACAAAAAGAATTCTTTAAGGCGAAAAAATTTAAATTCTTCCCTTTAGAATAAGGCTCAAGGTGATTGATGATCCATAAAATTTAAAACCTTGCCCTGAAAATAATCCAGGTCTACAAAAGGCAACGGAGGTCATAACTTATTCTCCATTAGCATATAACTAATCCAACACATAAGATTCTCCCTAGGTTTAAATAGTAAACGTAAATAAAGTCTACCCCTGGAAAACAGGTAAAGCAAGTCTCCAATAGCTTGTTGAAGAAATATATGCGAAAAAACTAATTAACTAGAAGCTTTATAAATAATTTATTCAAAATCATTCTCCATAAGATATCAAGTAGTATCTGTAGAAATTTTATTCAGGCAGACTTCATAAGTTCGATTTTCAAAAGATCAAATTTACTATTTTAGACCATAGAAGATTTTCATAGTTGCTTATTAATCTCTTTCCCGGGGAATATGAGATAGGGAAGGTAATCCACATGGATGGGCAAATAAATACTTTTTTAAACAAGCTTTACTAGATGACAGGAGAGGAATACTACAATCTCTATGCCAAGATTGATAGAATTAGTAAGATTAAATGGTGGAGTAAGATCTTGATCTGCCAAGAGGAAAAGTTAAAAGAGAATAAAAAGGAAAAAATGATAGCTCAAAGTAAAGCAGAAAAAGCATAACTTGCTGTTCAATAGCTCCTTAAATAATTTAGATCAAAGCTGCCTTCGCCTTTTTCAAGCAATCCTAAGAAAAACTATAGCTTAGACGATACAGAGAATATATAGAATGACAGAAGAAAGAAGATAAAATTCAATTGATGGACAATATTCTAATGATTAAATATGAACTATTAAAACACTATTTTATCATTCTAAATCCTCAAATTCCATAGTCTTTTTGAATAAAATACGCTTAAGCCAAGGCATCCATCCTTCTCTCTTCTGCCCTCCATTAACAAAGTAACCCAGCTTCAAACCACCATATTATATCCCCATTATGTGATAATGATCATCAATTTTCTATAAAAGTACAAATCCATTTTTTTTGTAAAAGTTAATAGCTCTTTTGTTATAGATAACGACATGCAAGCTCACTAATTGTATCTTAGTGTTGACAGCTGAAAATTAAAAGATTTTGGCAAGTAATTTACCAGCAAGGCCTTTACTTCTCATTTCGTCAATAACTCCTAAAGTCATTATGTACACTGAATTTTAGTTCCAGCTTAGCATTCGATTGATCCATTTATCCGCAACGTGCTCAGTTTAAGCAGCGATTTCAAAAACTACTGCTCCCACGATCACTGAGATTGGTTTTTATTTGGGGTCAGGAGCCACCTGAATTTCGGCTACAAAGCAATGGGCAAGGCCTTCTCGAATTTTACTATAAAATGAGTCACTGTAATTTAGTGGAAACCACTCCTTTTGTAAATTTTTTAGCTATTCTAAATCGCTTTCCTGATGTTTTCTTATGACCGGATCACCCAAAGGATAGTTTTTAAGATGCCTTTCAAGTTGCTCGTGAACTTTACTGGCCTTTGGTGGATTTTTTCCAGGTGGGAAAGCAGACGAAGCCAAAATCATTGAAGAATCACAATATATGTATAATAAGAATTGATTACAATACAAGGAAATAAACAATTAGATAAAGTTGGCTCTTCAATTTGGGTTATAATAATAATGAAAAATCAAGAGTAAAAGCTAAGTTTTGAAGAATAAATTACTCTCATATTTAGAACCGTCTATCAACAGAACATACAGCTTTCCTCTAAGGTAACCCACGATAGAAATAGGCCTGTAACAAGGTAGAAGAACTCATGAAAACCGCAACCCAATAAATTATTCAAGATGCAGTCAAACGTTCAATCAGGAGAGATGCCAGTCAAACCTTTCTATAAGGGTCAGACCTACTTGCAGCCATTTAAAGTACAAATTTTTTCATCAAGAAAGAGGAGAAAAGTATAAAGTAAAAATCGGAAAGTATCTATTGACTGCAAAGGATTTCGAAGACTATGGGCAGAAGAAAATATCAGACAATCTATAAGATGACGGCGAAAAATAGGAAGCTTAGATTTAGCGATGATGTTTTTATCAACTGAATGAGTATCAATTATTTCGGTTAAAGTTATTTAATATTTTAGAATCTCAATAAAGTTATTGTCGATTGGCCTCCAATTAAAATACGCATTTAGAGCTTTTGTTTGCTTTAATTGTTATTCAAATATTATTAATCAATTTTAACTTGTTAGTTCATCAAAGGTTATAACAATTTCTACAGTTAATATGATTAAAGCTTAGTACTTACTCAACAGATTTTAATGGAGGGTTTTTAAGGACAAAAACGGCATTATATGTATTTAAAATACAAAAAGAAAGCTGGATAAATTAGGATTTTCGATTATTATTCCACTTCATTTCTAATTTTTCTTTTTAAGCATGAAAAATAAGTTTTCATTCAAAAGGAAAAGACGGTAAAAAAAACACAAAAAGATAGTGTTTGTCTAATGCAAGATTATTCGACCACTAGCCTACTTTTATCTTATTTTCTATATGGAATATTATAATAATATTGATTTAGATAGCCTGACTTAATGCTACAGCAGTACAATAAATCCAAATCTAACAGTAGAGTTTGGCCAGCGAGCATCGTCTCCCCATTTGCCGAACTAGCTTATATTTAAAATAGTTATAATCAGAAATACTATAACAAAGAACACCAAGAGAAGTACAGCAAATTGGACCAAACTACAACCTAGAACTTTTTGGTAAAGGCTCAATAAAATAATGAAGAAATTTAAAGTACTTTTCAACTCATCAATAATCATTAGCCTCATATACAGCCTAATCTAGTCACCCTTCAGCATCTTCAAAATCTTAATTTTCCTGTCTTGAAATACGAAATCAAAGATCTCATCGATTTTAGCGTTAAAATTCTTAGAACAACGCAGTTTTGTAGTTTAAACTTCACTTAAAGAGTGACAAAGAAGATGGTAACCTTACTGGCAAAGAATTATAACGTAGTGGCTTATCATAACTTTTCACATGCTTTTTACTTCACAATGGTAAAACTGTTCCTATTTAGCTCGCTTACCAATGTTTTACACAATAATTTTCACTTAAGCATATTTGTAACGATTAGGAGTACTTCTATATTTTGGTGGCTGGACTCTGCCATGATATCAATCACAGTAAAGATAGATTTTATTCAGATGGGTCTACGAACTCCTTTTAAATCAAAACGGGATCCCAACTTGCCAAACAAGTCAAAAATTAATCTGTTCTTTAGAATATGCATTTACGACACTTATGGAAGATTCTGTAAGAAAATTCGGATTTAAATTTTATTACTCCTGCAAAAGATACAACAAAAGCAAAACAAATTATTACTAGGCTTATTCTATCTACTGATATGGCATTCCATAGCAAAAACCTTGATAATTTTCGACTTATAAAAAAATCGCCTAGTTTCGACATGAAAAGGAACAATGACCACAAATGGGTATATTTCTATTAAATTAGGTCATAATTGAATCTGTCTTTCATGCATGTGACATTGGTAATCCTTGTGCTGACTATGATAACTATATTGAATGGGGGGCCTTGCTCAGTCATTAGTTTAGCTAGATAGCGCGAAAATAAAAGAAATTGGGCTTGTAAGTTACGAAATGCTTTTAAATTACAACTGTAGAAAGTGTTTACAAAGATCAAATTTGGTTTATTAATAGTCTAGTTCAACCCATTTGGAAGGAGTTAACCTCTATCTTTCCATCTTTTGCACCCATGAATTCAAATATTTAGAAGAATCTTAAAAAAGTCAAAGCATAGTTATAAAAATTAACTCATTGAATTCTTTATATTGTTTAATGTTCCCTCTGTTTAAATATTAAAATTAGTTTTGTAATGCCATAGGCCAAATAGCCTAAACCTTTCTTAAAAAGAGGAACCCGTAAATTCCTATCAAATGCCACAGTTCGTTCATTGAATCAAAAGCCAAATATCGTTGATTTTGGAGCAGACGAGGAGTCTCCACAACCAACTAATCCCATAACGAATAACTTTAAAAAATAGAATAACGATTTTAAGGTTGAAATCAAGGTTAATAGTAAGCCCCCGATAAAAAAGGAAGCCTAAATTAAAGATAGCAATGGAAAAGCCAAGTAAAATAAGATTGCAAACGAAGAGAAGATAACAAATAGTAATCAAATGAAGAAGAAGAGTGCAGGTTTAGATGACTATATTGTTGTAAAGAACAATAAAAGATAGAATATTAGGGACAATAGTCGTTAGAAGCAAACTAATAAAATATCACAACATAAATAGACTAAAATATCCATGGTCAGTACTCTAAAGCAGCAGGATGAATACTAGTCGGATGAAGATGAATAAATAGAGCAAACAAAATAAATAAAGGCTCCTAATTTCAGTACTAAGAATCAAAGAAGCTCTAATAGTAAAAAAATCATTTAAATCGATTTGAAGGAACAATCCTAAAAGATCAACTTTCAATCTGATTCTTAGGATTAACCACCAACCAAGCCAGCCCCAAAGAACTCCAGACCTCCACAAGTATTCCCTAAAGCTGTTGAAAGAAAGAATAAATGGGACTAAGATTAAATGGTTGAGGAAAAGCCTTAACAACCAAAAGGTCCTTCCAAAATATTACAAAAATTCTACAAAAAATAGCCGGAAGTCAATTCAAACGATCGTCCTCACCAAGTCGAAAAGAAGCTCACTACAGCTGACATTCCAAGACAATTAAAAGAGTAGATTTTTAATGAACTTCTTGCCTAAAAGCACAGTGACTTTACAAAGAAATTGGATTAGCTTCACTCTTCGATTCAAAAATCCAAAAAATAGCGGGAAGCTTTATAAGAAGGGACAAAGCAACTGAACAAATAGAAAGACTAATTTGAAAAAGAAATGTAAAGAAGGCGAAAATAGTTTGAATAAAAGATTAATGCTGAAAATGGCAAGCTGGCAAGAGAAAAAAGATACCTTAAAGACCATCAGACGAACGGAAAGGTGGACTGGAGAGTCAAAAACGAAGTATAATAGTTTAAAAGTAAATTGTAGCAGTCATAAATCTAAAAAAAGAAGTTGAAAGCAGATATGTCTCGATAGATTGATCGATTAAAGAAGAAACTCGAAGAGCAGGAACATTAAACCGATATGCTCAAATCGCAAATACGATGCATATAAATGTAAAAAATAGAGCTGAAATAGAAGACCAAGCAAAATGAAAAGAAAGTTTAAGGGAATAAATTAAATTAAATTATCAGATATTGGCAAGATGCCCCAACTCACTCCTATATTTCTAATTTTCTCTAAGACAATTTTACACTCATAAGCCTCGATCCTCACTACTACAACTATTAGAACTTGGAGTATTACATCTATTATACAACTAAGAAAGATGAGGTGGGGGAACTAGTGCATTAGGAAAAAGATCAAAGTGGATCCAAGGTAAATTATCACATATTAAGATAACTAGAAAATATAAAAATGGAAAGGAAGAAACAGAGTGGGTAAGTAAATCATTGAAGGAAACATATCCGCCACCTTTTCGCTTTACCATCGTCCACCACGCAAACGGCGATCTCAAAATGATCCTTCCTTAAGGAATCCATATATATTTTGACAGCAGGAGACAAATAACCGAATGGAAAATAAACCCAGATAAGGTTATATACAACTTTCACCAACGTAAACAGATATAAATGAAATGCAAAGGCCGCCGTTCAGGCGAGATAAACTAACTTTACAAGGCAGACATGATGGTTTTGGTTAGAAATTAATCTGGCTAAATTTCAAAATATAGACGAAACGAAGAAGGTTAAATAGCGCGTTTTGGGTGAGCTTAAATGATTTTGATTTTAATGGCGTAAGTAATATAAATATAATATGTGGAATGAAGCTTATATTTAACGGTTGCCTGTAAAGATCATATTTTTTGTTCTCATAATCCTCTAACTTTTTGTGATCGCCAGCAGGTTTACTATTAACTTTAGCTAGTACGTCTCTTTCATTGCAGTGCTTCTCAACTTTCCTCTTGCATTCTTTGGATTCTACTACATCAAGTTCACGAGGAAGAAAGCTGTTGATACTGAGAGATTTAGTGGGCAAACTTATAGAAAAGTGGAAAATGGGGAAGATTTAACCAAAAGGGAAGTTGATAAACTTATTAGTAGCCCAGCATTTAAAGAGTACTAAGAGAAAAAGCTCAAACGTGAAGCCTAATAGAGTTAATAAACTGAAGAATAGCGAGCAAAATTTGCAGAAATCGAGTAGTAAGCTCAAGAAATTGAAGATAAATAAACTTAAATTTTCACAGCTTGATTTCTCCATCAATATTTCTATTACAATCCTGCATATACTAAAATAAGCTAATTAGATCAAATTGCTTGCATGAGTTGGTGCTGCTGATAAATCCCACCATTAAAAACTATATTCTTGACAAATATTTTCATTTTACTTGTTGTTTCGAGCAAAAATGCCTCCTTTCTCCTATCGAGTCTAAATAAATAACCCCACTTTAAACTATTTATTATTTTGATAATTGAGCATAATTATATTAAATATGCAAAGTAGTGAATATTAGCTTTCTACCTTTATCAAAAATTACGATAGAGAAATTATTACAGAGTGGGAAAGGGCATATATCGACTTTGCCTCAATGAAATACTATCTCCTTTATCTGAAAAGTGTATATTAAAGGCATCACCATTAATTTTTTAGGTTCTACTCAGTACATATACAAATACTTCCTCTGGAGCAAGATGTCAAAAGGAATTTCTAAGATAGTATTCAATTTATCGATTTGATGCTAACAAGTGGAAAGGCCAAGGTATAAAATTTCATTAAATACAAAACCAGTTAAACTATATATCTTTGGCAGTAACTGTTGGAGATTGTAGCGTAGAACGAAGCGTCAGAAAATATGGAGCATGCCATCTACTAAAAGCGTGGAGATATTAAATTATTAATCCGAATCATCTATGGTAATATAGACTATCTTCAACAATATATTAGTCTAAACCAAAAAATATAGATTTGCCTTAGATAAATACACAAATCCTATGTTTTGCCATTCAAAGGCTTATATACTAGTCCATAGGCCATTAATCGATAATCATTTTCTTCATAGAAATCAAAAGATGAGCTCACAGGTAGCCAAATCAGAGTAGGAAAGAGGAAAAATTCAATACAATAATCATTAGAATAATAGTAAACAAAAGAAAGTTAAAACTAAAATTATTTGTAATTAATATCCAAAGCTGCACAAGATCTTCATTCTTCATTAGTTTATTTGAACAAAGGCTAATAACAAAAGATAAATAAATTTGTAAGATTATCTGATAAGTCTACATCGACTAAGAATTATTTTCTACTTGGACTTTATATTGGTCTTGGTGCTGTTATCTTTGCATCTCTTATCATTCTTCTTGTACTTAACTTTATAGCTTTGGAATATAACTAAAAATCAATACAATCTATGAACTATATATTCCCAATGTTTAGAGGCGTTGGTTTACTTATTCTTTATTTTTGGGGAATGGCATGGAATGTCTATGGCTTTACTGTCTATAAGATTAATTTCAAAAATATACTAGAATATGGGGCGCATTATTCAACTCATTTTCAAATTATGAAAAGAGCAGGTTTCTTTACTCTCATATTCTGTATAATGTTATTCTTTTACCTATTAGGCCTTGAAATAAACTAAAATAAAAGTATGAATTTGCCTATAGAATATACCCCTTTTGTTGTATGGATTACCTTCTTTACATATATTTTCTTTCCAAATCGATAAGTTTTTAACCCTCGAGGCCGTAAGTACTTTTATCTCTTAGTAAAAAAAATTGCACTTTCTCCAGTGGTGCAAATGACATTTTTACTCAGCTATGCAACAGACCAACTCGTATCATTTATTGTTCCAATAAAAGATTTCGCATATACTCTTTGCTTTTATACTTCTGATTTTACAGTCAGTGATGTCAAGTCTTGCCTAAAAGCAGATTCATTCAATGGAGTCATTGTTGCCTATATTGTGGCTCTTGTTCCTCTATTGTTACGAATGATTCAATGCTTTAATCAAGCTCGGCAGGCAAGTGGAAAGTTTATAGGTCACCTGCAAATGTGGAATTTTGGTAAATATTTGGCATCTGTTATTACATCAACTTTAAGTTTCCTTAACTCAATCTCACCCTCACTTTTGCCTTTTTTCATTGCTAGTAGTATTATTAGCACCAGCTATTCCTACTATTGGGATTTGGTACTCAATAATTTATATAGAAAAATGACTGGGGGTTCCTTGAGAAGGATTCTAAAAATCGATTCCTAAGAAACCATCTTTGTTACAAAAAGCCTAGTATCTATTACACTGCTATATTTCTTAATCTAATATTTCGTTGCTCTTGGACTCTCACCATCTCTCCTTCAGTAGTCCAACTAATTCCAAAATCAACCTTCCTTCCTTTCTTGACGGGCCTGATATAAATTTTCAGAAGATGCATGTGGAACTTCTTTCGGATATAAAAGGAGCATGTAATCAATTGCGCCTCATACACCATTATAAAGTAGAAACCAGACGATATATTAAAGAGATTAAGGTAGGTAAAAACATCTAAACCCTTTAAGGTTGTCGACGATAATGAATCTTCTCTAATTCATTATGTAAAGTTATCAAGTAACGATCAAATCAACTATTATAGTAAGCTAATGAACCTCTAACTGCCTCTGATAAATAAATAGATTGTGGGGAGATATCGAGAATAGTTTTAGAAAATAGTTTCGCAAGAGAAGGATGTGTCTCAGCACTGGTAGAGATAAATCAAAAGTCATATATTTTATCGAATCAAGGAGAAGTTTTACTGATTGTCATAATATATACATCATTAATTTAGAAATAAGCTTAGTTTTATTCCTGTTAAATTAATTCTATCCTTGGACAAATTCAACAATTATGCTAAAGGAACACTTGAAGTACATTTTTTTCTCTTTTATTATTGCTACTGAGCATCAATTATCTTTATGAATTTTCCCTACAGCTATTTTTTCAAATAGTTAAAGTAGACAAATACTTAATTTTTTCCTTGAGAGAGGATAATAGATCGAATAAGCTCCTAAAATAGTTATATAGATCTTTTATGATTGCCAAGCAGCTACTCACATTTGATTTTTGTAAGCATAATGATAAAATAAAGCTAGCTAACTTGTATATATTCAGGCAATTTACTATTAGCCTAACGCTCAATCTATTTTATCAACTCCCTATTCTCTTCCAAATGGCTCTTGTTTGTTATAATATAACAGTATATGCTATAAACCTTGAGCTTGTAGAATTATTACTGGTTGAATGTTGCACCCTATTATTTTTCCAGTAATTTCAACCTTCCTATGCACTTCCCGAATTTAGTAAATTCACTCATATGCATGTATATTTCGATTAGCATGAAGTATATTTTAACTTTGTAAAATAAAGCCTATTTATCATTATCAAGCTTAGCTGTAATTTATTTCACCTCCAACAACTCCTTTTATATGACCTTCAAGCTCTCAAAATGAAAATAAAGCTTTAGTTTGGATAGTTCTACTTTATAGGTTAGTCTACGGGTAAAAAAATATGTGTCAATATCACGGCTTAATAGATTTATTTATTGTTTGACCATACTTTGATAAGTTAAAAGCTGATCATTAAGATATGAAGACAGGATTTGTCCAGGAATAATTGTTACTAAGTATTTGATGTATCGTGTGTGCATCTGCAATCCACAGTATTGATCACTTTGCTATAATTTGTTCTAAATCTTTTATTATACGATTTTTATAACAATTTATCCCTTATCTAAATCAACCTATTGGATTTCAAAGGCATTATTTAGATTAATAATTACTTCGTGAGGGCCAATTAAGTATCCTCCCATAGAGCTGTTTATCTTTCCTTTTAATTTGATAGTAAACCGAAATTAATTAGCATAAGATCTTTTCCTACCCTAATCAAAGGAGCAGAATATAAAAGTTGAGAAATAGATATATTTGAAATTTCTTTTTTTGAACTGGTTTATTTCGTAATTGTTCAAGGAAATTCGAGAAAATACCTGTATTTATTAATAGGAACTATTTACATATTTGTTTCTTATTGCGTTATAGATATCTAATAAAGGTTGCCTGATGAGAGATAGGCTGAAAGTATCTCTACAAATGCGAAGCATCTGTGTTGGAATATTGCGAAAGAAGCTATTTCGCATGAGCCATTAGATAGCCATTTAATCTCTCTAAAGATCAGTCTTATCGACATCATAAGATTTCTAATAGCTTTTGATTTCGTTGTGTGTTTGCATTATCGCCTTGGCTAATTCGATAAAATCTTTCTTGCCTTTTTACCTTGAAAATTATTGCAAAACCAGCCAGTTGACCATCCACCGGTTCAATCTTTGCATCCTCTCCTCACAGTAAAATTGTATATTTTCCATTTATCGTGCTTAGATTTATCTGATCTAGCCCAAGAGATCCTCGAACTATTGGCAATATCTTATTATTTTTGAATATCTTGCAGTTATTTATCTAGCATTTTACTTTTAATTTGCAAAGATAATGATGGAGTGGATTTTATTTTAAGACTGGAAGATGGAGTAGGCTTATTGAGGTAAGGAATAAGATGTGATCAGGAAAATTTTAAGCAGGTTCTAGTCCATATCAAATGAGTCAAGTTCGAACATACATGTTTTCCAAAGCTAAAAAGAACGAATTTACACAACTTCCTTTAGTGCTGCCATATAGGCTTTATTTTCTTTAGTCCTTGAGATGAGGGGATCTACCCAATAGTATAAATTCTTCTTTTTAAAGCGGTTTGCAGCGTTGATTGGCTTTTAACACAAATAAATATCATTTTGATTGTTTCCCATTAAAAATCATTATTAATTTATTCAACAAGGGAAAGTGCATGATTTTAATCGAAGTTTGTACCTCCAAATTTATCAATAAAAATATGATGTCTTTTAAATAAGTTATTATTTATTGATTAATCAGGCAGCGAAATATATTTTGATGATGCTCTTGGCGATATTGTTCAAAACATTTTCTTTGCTCTTGCTCATCCATTCCCTCAGCTCAGTGAAATCGATCTTCTCAGCTGTCCTCTTTTTTTAATCGAAATATTATTGGAAGATTGCTGGTAGATTGCCAAAATCAGAAAAGATATTGTTGAATGCGTGGGCAATCACAAGCATAGCAAGTGAATAGTTAAGCTTATTTCCTTTTCTATTTGTCTTATTCTTTAAGACTTCCCTCAGGACTCCAAAAATGTAGATTGTTGACTTACGATATGATTCTTTAAAAGCCCCGTCGAAACTTGTTTATTATACTTATGGTGAAAAGCTAGCATCAAATTTGGAATTGATCTATCGAATATCTTTGAGGTTATCCTTACATTGATCGAAAAGATTTCCGAATTACAATGAAACATTATTCAAAGATTAATCAACATCTTTGTAGAATTCTTTGAATTGCTTTGATGATAAGACCTCATTCCACTTTAATCCAGGATATTGCTGATTAAGCTCGTTCTTGTTGAGTCCATCCTTGAAGGTTTTCAAAAGAATCAAATAATACTTGGTTAGATTATAAGAAAGCATGAGTCTCTCATGGACTTTAAGGATATCCTTCAAATCAAGGAATTCCCTTGCAGTTTACAGTAAAAAGTCAATCTAATCTTTCTTTCTTTATAAAATTTCCTTTTCTTGAGGGAACTACTTGTCTTTCTTTCGAATAACGCTAACTGTTCCTCTTATATTATCCTCTTACTCGATCTTTCTATTGCCCAAATTATTAGTCACCGGCTTTTTAACAATTTTGCTGGGCTGGAATTTTTTACCATACAGAATTTTGGATGCGAGGGGGACAACTGGGAAAAGTTTTGCAAAGACTGGATGAAGCCTAATATCTGAAAAAGTGATTCTGTCATCAGGTTCTAGCTCGAACATCTTTTTGAAGAGATCTTCGATTTCAGGTGTACAATTTTGAGTCATTTTCTTCTTCGTCTAGGCAACTGATTTGGCATAGCTGAAATTATGTGCTAGTTTTTTTAACTAGACTTATTTTCTTTCTGGAGCCCAGTGAGGGTTTAGCTTGAATGGGAATTCCATATTGAGCATGAAGTAAAAGAGTACTCCAAATGCCCACATGTCCACCTCGAATCCATAGAAACTTGACTCGTTTCCTGAGAAGATCTCGGGAGACATGAATTGCTCAGTTCCTAAAATGGTTCCCCCAACGTCTGCCTTTTTCTTGCTAAAGCCAAAATCTGCAAGTTTAAAGGCCTATATTATTAAAGAAGTACTTCTTTTCCATTTTAATTCTTGATTAAAACATTTTGGGATTTGATATCTCGATGCAAATAGCCTTCCTGATGGAGTTGTTAGAGCCCAATGATGACCTCTGCAAGGACTTCAGTTGCTTTTTGAAGAGTGAACACTCTATCTTTAAGTTTGGCCTGATAGTTTATCAAATCTCCACCATCACAATACTCCAAAACAAGGAAAATATTCTGTTAATCCTCAGCCACATCATACAGCTTGATAATATTCGGTGAATTCATTGTCTTCATGCACTCAATCTCACCATCCAGATACTCCCTGAGATGAGGCTAGTTCTCAATCATCTTCACTGAGATCAGCTTCAGTGCCAACAACTCCCCCTTCTCATCCTACACCAAGTAAACGTCACCGTATGCACCTTTGCCCAGTCTACGCTTGTTCTTATACTTGTTCAAGAACATCAAAGATATTATAACAAAGTTTATCTTGGACTATATATCAATAAAACAATATCAAATCTATTAACTTTATCAAATCATTAGCTCCGGATAAGTACCTCGGATAAAATTGTAGACCCATCGGCTACACGACAGCCGCCTTAGGCATAGGTATTTTTAATGGTAACTCCTTATCCAATAATACATCCGCTTCCAAGAGTACTCTCAATAATCTTGCAATTATCTTTGATTTAAACGTTGTCAAGAAGAATTGAATTCAAAATTTACACATTTTTCCCTATCTTACATCCAGAACCGATACAGCTTCTCCGAGCCTTAGTGTTAGCCCCTATTGATGCAGATTAAACAACAACTGAATTACCTTTAAACTATTTGCGCTAATCAAGCTTCTCTGAAAATTGACTTGGCAGCAAGACATCTTTTTGCTTGGCGCCACGAATAATGCTATCAAAGTTCATTATTTCAAAGTTTTTCTTTGAGCCTATCTTACCTATATACGTATTCTGATCACTCAAATGAATATAGATTTTAAGGGGTTTTAAGCTTTGCTATGTAGCTAGTGATAAGAGGCGAGAATTGGTTTGGTTTTTCACAAGTAATTGAATGAAGTAAGGTTTTATCTCATAGATTTCCTCATGGTTTAATCCAAGTAAGATGCTGGCTATTCTATGGCTAAAGACGTATGTCCTTGAATCCACTATTTTGCGGAAATTAGCTCTTCTTACTTGCTTAAAGATAGATGGGTCAATTTTTACACCCTCATTGTCGATTTCCTCCATCATATCCATAAAAAGGCACTCGTTATTTTATCCTATCAAAACGTTGTCGAATTCAGCTTATAGCTATCCTTATGGAGCCTTGAGCTTTTTCTACTGCTAGGAGGTCTATTTCTTCGGTTTGGCTATAATTGTTGCTTAGCTCTTTTTGTTCTCGTGGAAGGTAAGGATATCTTTTAGAGGAACGGGATTGATAGTATCGGCGTGCTGCAAAATATAACCCTTATATGCCATTTTTTCTGCCTGCAAAGCTTCCTTGACTGCTAAGGTAGTATTTGATAAATCTTTTGCCAGCCTAAATTAAATTTTGTGTGGATAGTCTCGATGTAATGGGGCAAACTGTGTTTCTATGAACTGCTGCAGAAGAACATTTTCTTAGGAGTTAATAATAATTATTTCTAAATAGTGGTGTAAGTTACTCTAGAGCGATTGAACATGGAGAAGTGATTATAGTTGATAAACAATAAGCTTTTTTGAGCCTACTGAAAGTAAAGCCATGGGATAATTTTTCGTGAGAGGATAGAGTTCTCGTGAGCTACTTTTGATTTACGAAATAATGATTGCTAAGTACTTTTAGGATTCCGATTGTTCCATTTGTTATAATTATATCAACAAATTATCTTTTCTTTTATATGTAGTGAACCCTGATTAATTTCCAATTCTCAACCCTATTTATTATCAATAACCCAATATATTTATGATTTCAACTTGGTTTGGCTTTATAAACTAAATCTTTTAAAAAAGTAAATAAGCAAGATGGCTTTGCGTATGAGTAAAAGGCTTCAAAAGGAATATGAGGCAATCCAAAAAAATAATCAATAACTCAAAGTACTATTGCCAAATAACGATCTCACTCTCTGGCACGTTAACTTCCCAGGGGCCAAGGGAACCCTTTATGAGGGGGAGAATTTCACCCTTCAACTAAGATTCAATAATGAGTATGTAAATATCTGCATATACAGCCTATCTAATCACCTGAAGTTATTTTCATTGGCCATATCCCAGTCCATTAGCATATTTACTCCAATGGATTTATTTGCCTCTCCATCCTCTATGATTGTACTCATCTCATAATTTTGAATGGTCGCCAGCACTCACCGTCACCTCCGTTTGCCTCTCTGTCCTCTCTATGCTCAGCAGTGCCACCAAGAAGGTCAAGCCACCCAATGATGCTGAATTCATAAAGAGAGCTGCGGGAAGAGGGCCTAAAGCTTTCTTATGGAGTTACCACGACGACAAAGCTTGATTTGATTGCCTATCATTATCCGAATTACTCACAGGCAGATAAATTCTTTAATTAAACGAGTTAGATATTTTGTAGAAATAAGCACTTTGATTATATTATATATGGCTTGGCGCGAGGATAGTAGAAGAAGAATCGTTATCGATAGTGGAAGCTACTCAATTCGTCTAGGCAATGCAAACTCCCCCATCCCATCTCTCGTCTATGACAATTTCATTGCTATTGATAGAAATACAGGCAGCAAAATATTTGGTCCGCAGTTAGATAATATCCTTGATGAGACTAAACTCATTTATTAGAAGAATAATGTTAGGGGAGTGACTGTTCGATTTGAGGCGTATGTAAATATGCTTGATGAGCTTATGGCTAAGCTGGAAATGCCCAAAAAAACTACAGGATTTTATTGTGAGGATTATTCAATGACTCTCCCCATCTTACCCTATCATCCTCGTAAAGTTATGGAAAGACATATGGAGATATATCTCTAGTACTTTCGATTCGATGGAATCTTTGTGAAGCCTTCTTCACAATTTATCTACGATCATGCACGAGCCCTCTATAATCCAGATTTGCGCGGTACTCCATATTAAATATCGCAAAAATATGCATTGGTTGTTTAAAGTTCATAGAGCGCAACTTATATTACTCCATATTTCGAAGGAAAACCAGTCAAAAATGCTGTCAAACGTTTAGATGTTGGAGGAAAATTATTAACAAACTATCTCAAGGAAATTCTAAGCTTTAGGCATCTAGATTTGAAAAATAGTGATCGATTGATCAAACAAATCAAGTAAGATCTTTGCTTTGTCTCTCAAAATTTGATTCAAGATATGCGCTGTAAAAAAGGCACTTTCCTCAAGCATTTTGTAATGCCTGATGATTAACTCAAGAAAAAAGGATATGCTGTTGACATCATCGACTAAAGTACCTCTTTATTGACTTAGGTATATATACTCAACACATTTCTTTGGATAAATAGCGTTTTCAGATACCTTAAATTCTATTCGCCCCTCAAGATATCGGATTGTAGGAGAAGGGGATAACTGGAGCAATAATTGAGTCCCTAAAATTCACTGATGAAAGTATTAGGCATAACTATCTCTAAAACATCATCTTGACTGGAGGAAATACAAGGTTTTCTGGATTCTCAACCCGCCTCTATGAAGAAATAAAGAAAAATAGTTTTTGTTGGATCAAGCCAAGGATCTATTCAGTCAAGTAACTCTTCTCTTATTTAGTAATATTCATGCTGGATATTAAGCGGCTGTATATGGATCAAATCGTGAGAACTTTAGCGATCAAGTAATTCTTAAGGATTGGTACAGATAGCAAGGGCCAAATAGAGTTAATATGGTACTATTTTGATGATTACAAAGTGTATTTTATGAATCACTTATACTTTCTATGTTATTTGTGTTGTTGCATTAGCAATTGTATCTCTTTCTTAATCTGCTAGCTTATAATAAACTCTTAGCTAGATTTCTTCTATCGATTAATTGAGGGAAAGCGAGATATTGTGTATTGGAATGTATTTTGGAATAGATTGTGATCGACTACATATGGTTGTTAGGACATCTCTTATAAATGAATATAAATGATAGAAAAGCAAATATCAATCTTATTACTTCATTAGCGCAGATATTATTTGGTGAGGTCGGATTCTTTGCAAGGGGTTTGGGTTTAACATTTTCCGGAGAACTTATCTTAGCCCTTCGTCAAGGGCTATTCCACTATTATTCTATTTTCGAAGAAATGCATCGAAGTTGTCAACGACGTTCAATTGGCGGTCAAGAATTTTAGCGAAAGAACGGTCATTAACCGCAAAGAGCCCCCTTTTAGATTCATATTTGCCATTCACTAGAATTTTAGTTTTATTGCTAAGCCAAAGGGGGAGCCCATGAATAAGTTATACAATAATGCATCCCAGCCCCCAAACATCAATAGCTGAAGTATTATCATAGTTTTTGACGTATTAAAGCATTTATACTCTATGTGATTTTCTATTCTAATACAAAATATAGTTGAGGAGTTATGGGCACATATACTAGGGAGTTGCCAGCTTATACTGCTTAAGGTTTTAGAACACAAAGCTTGATCCATAATCTATGAGTTTAAATTGATATGGCTGCTGCTCTATAATTTTTACAAGGATATTTTCAGTTTTGATATCAGAGTGAACTATTTTATGTTGGGCTAGCAAATCCAATGCCTGGGAAATTTGTATAACAAGTGATCGTAAAAAGGTTGTACTTTTCCTAAGTTAGTTGTACAGTGGCTTGTATTTGATCATGTAGAGTTTATCGTCTTCATTAATATCGTCCTATCTGTCTTACTAATAGATGTCGTAAAGCATATTGCCAAGTGAACCATTGCAGCTTTCATAGACTATAAATGCTCGTGGATCAACGATTGAGTAGGTATACATTCGAAGCAAATTCCAAATGCCAGAATGTCCAAGAAATTATTTTTTGGGTTAGCCTTATTCGAAGAAAAAATTGCCAAACCAAATTTAAGTCAAATGAGTTTGGTACTTGTTAGTTGTATCAATCTATTTGATAGCGTAGAATGTCTTGGTTTTAAAATGGAAGCCTTCCCAAACCTTAGAGAAACCGCCACGTCCAAGTTGTTTTCCACGAAGATACCCATCAATGAACGTCTTGTCCTTAAGAATAGATTAGTTATGTGCCCTCCTAAAGATAGATTTTTTATCTTAGTTAGTGGCTGTTGGGTCTTCATCATTTTGTGTTTTGTATCTAACCTTTCCTTTGCTTGCCTCACTCTCAGTGCGATTTCTATTCACTGAATCATAAACTATATTCTAATTGGACATATTATTGGTCCGTTTTTGAAGACCATAGTTCTTGAGTAATTAACTTTTTCTTTAGTGGTGCAATTTATCCTTCTTTAGATATGGATTATTGTAAGATTGATAGCTTTAACTTCTTTTCTGCTATTTCTATTTGCTGTTTGAAAGCTTTAGGTTGCGGAGTTTTTCAATGTTAATGTAAAAGTTTACAGGCCTCTATTTCTATTTGCTCGACTATGCCTGCTTACGAGAAAAAGAACGACTATTACTTGGCTGTGGAATTTGGATAGCAGATGCTCTTTCAGGCTTGTACCTTTGGCGTTGTGAATGCTAACAAAGTAGTGTTTGATGAAGTGCTTTTAAGTTTTGGCTCTTTTGGTCATTCTTGGGGTCGTATTTGGTATCAACTACAAATTGTCTTCTTTTGCGAGGACGATGAACAATCATCCCATTTTCATTTTGTTTCATCTCCATCTTGATAAAATAATATTAATCTAACAACCATCAATAATGTCTTTCAAAAAATGTAATCCATAAATGGGTAAAAATGTTTATCACTTCATTTGATCAACGTTCATCGAAAAGGCTTTCTTCTTTTTTCCTCCTAAGTAACGACTCAACAAACTCTCCGCTTTTTATTTGGCAAGTCTCACCTTTTACTATAAGTTTCTATTGGTTGTGGAGGGAGTATAGGTGTATTAGGGCATTGACTCCTTTCTTGTAAATTTGTTGTCGAAATCTGCAAGCTATTCTTCATAAGATTATTCTTATTTGGATGTCTATTGTGCCTCAGCTTTCCCTTGCCTTGAAAAGAATGCGAATATATCTTCTTAACTTTTAGCTTTTCCAAATAAGTCAGCAGGGTTGCAGTCATCCATCTCATACTCATGAAAAGTAGTGACCTTTACCTTGACAGACTCCTTTCTTTATTTCTTTTGAAAAGGCCCCACTTTTTGTTAGAATTATATTCTAACTGATTTGGAGTGAGTAAAGGACCTAGCATCAGAATTATCTTCCTATTTAGCCTTACTTTTCTTCCTTTTTTATTCTTACTCGTGTTGGAAACTATTTTTATGACTACGAGTGTGATGCTTTTGAGCACTTCTTGTAGAATAAGCTTTCTTTTAGCTTTGGTCGAAATTGAAGTTTTTGCCAAACTTTGGGGATTGGGTCTGCCGTAAGTTTGAATGAGGATTGATGCAGCTTGCAGTAGATCTATTCAAGCCGCTACTAGAAAACACATTAGAAGAGTAAGTATTAAATGAACTCTCAGACTAATTGGGGATACTTTGCGCAGCTTCAAACTATAATGACTCATCAAGAGTATTACCAGCGAACAGTAATTTATTTCCTTTGATGACGAAGTTGGGTACAGTTTAGCCGCTATTCCTCAACTTATAAAATTCTTTCTCTGCAAGCTGAACTATCTTTTATTTCTTACTATTGTACAGAGCAAGCAAAGCTATTTCTGCCTTATGTCCCATCCTGCAACGTGGACCCATAAACACCTTGAATTTCTAATCCTCAGTAATTGCAAGTGTATCAGGCGACAAATCCAGCTCTATTCTCAAAGCTGCGAGCTAAGAAATAAGTAGTGTTAATTCGTAGTTGAGTTTTTTGAGGAAAAGCTTTGTGCTCATATCTATAATTTCGTTGCGATCACTTTTGTAGTGGGTTTGTATATATTTTGGCAAGGAATACGGAATGTGCTAATATATGTAGTGAAGGGTTAGATCTTCTTGGTATATTTTAAGCAATTTTATCAAATATGTGCTTTGTAATAATTCACGCTTTTTTAGCATCTCAGTTTTTTTCTATGAAAGCTACTTAGAACCTGTAAAATATTGGATCTCCTAAACTCTTATGCATTTTCCTTTGCCTGCTCTTTCGTCAAAAGGATATTTCCCTCCCTCCACTTGCAAAATTGTTTCAATCATCAAATAATAATTATAAGCCAACTTTTTTTCTATTAATATCACCAAGTTGAACTTTAATCTAAAAGTCAAATTCTTCTGCCATGAAATAGAGCTCAACTTTAAAAATCATCACTTTTATGAGTAATGTAATATATATTTGAAGCTATGAATGATATAAAGATGGTGTTAGCTCATTCTATCCCAAAAGTATTAGTAAATTTGCAAATCCCCTTCAATTTCTTTTTCTAATTGGTTGAAAGGGCCAACATATCGTAATAAACATTCCAGTGTAAATTTCTTCCTTTCAGCATTTTAGTTCGATTGATCTCTCGATCTTATAAAACTGCGTCGATAATGATTTACTTTTATTTTTGACGAACTAATGCTCGTTACTCCTTACCTTCTACTCGTAGCTCTTCTATTGACCTATTGATAATTTGCCTACCCCTGATAACGAGTTCATGATCTATTAACGCCCCTTCTTTAACAAGTATAGATCTGCAAAATATTTCTTTCCGTTTTAGTTGATTATGGAAGTTTTTATTTCTCTTTCAACATCTTACTAAGCAATTATTGGCTCATTTTTAGCCTTATGGCTAAAGACAGCCCTTGGCATTTTTTTAGAAGGATGCATCTTCTATTTAAGCATATTGTAATCCTTTTCAAGGCGGCTTAGAGATTAGATCCTTTCCTCACTTTTTTGTGGAACTATGGAGTTATATTTAATACAAGATTTTTCATTAATGGAGCGAAGTTCATCTTCTTAAATGAAAGGACTCAGCTGTGCTGAATGATATTGTTAACGCTCTTTCCTGTCTGAGAAATTTAGCCGTTTGGTGATAGTATTTTTGCGTGATTAATTATGACGCAGAGTATCTGCCTCTTTAGTCGAGAAGTCTGATATATATTTTTCAATATTATTCAACCTCTTAGAAATGAGGGGGATTACTAGATGACTATTGGCGTGATTATTAGGTGATTAGATGGATGAATACTCTGCCATATTTCTATTATATTTTATTAATAGAATAATGAAGGTCATCAGCACTATCGTACTAAATAAGAATGTAGACATATGGATGATACTAGATAATAAATAGTGGTAATCAATAAGGAAATGTTCTATTCGCCATCGTAGCCAATTATTAAAGGATATCGACAAGGTTCAAATTATATTTTAAAGGCACATTATCGTAAAGGATAAGACTTATGTTCAATCCTGTTGTATTTGAGCCATAAGTCTTATATATTCTTTGAAGCTGCTTTGCCTTAATATTTAAAGCATTTGAAACACTGCTTATGTCCTTTTGCTTATTTGCAAGTGTATTGTCAAAATAATTAGTTAGCTCTACTTTTTCTTCTCTCGTGCGTTCTAAATCATGGATTAAAGAATCAATCTAGCGATCAATTATTTCAGTATTTGAGGTACTGCCTTCGCATATAACGGATTCAACAATTACACTGACGTTGGTTGAAATCCATTGGAGGAGGGTGGAAGAGATCTTACTGCCTATGGTTGATTCTAGTACTGTATTGGGTGATGAACTCGACTGATAGAAGGAGCTGGCTTGAGAAGAAAGAGCTATAAGCATTTAATTTCTTATTAAGGGATAAACTATCTAGAGTGGGTTTTCTCCAAAGAGCAAGAGGAAATTAGAAGCGACATCAAAAGAATTGGTGGTGGAAAAATTGAACTGAAGGGTGACTTACATATTAGCAGTTACTTTGTAAAAATCAGAAGAATAAGCAGAGAGCCCAGAGAATCTTATTGTTTGCTGATTTTTATTGAACCTTAGAAACTTATTAGATATCCCAATCCAATACAAGCCAGGGCCATAAAGCGCATTATCAGAATAGCTAGCCGTGATTGTATTGTAGTTAAGAGCATTTTAATTGAGGTCAACTTTGGCGAGACCTAGAAGTACAAGCAGTACAGTAACAACGACTATGGAAATTATGGAAGTTATGATGGCCCTTTTTATTTTTTTCTGCATCCTCAGATTTGAATTTGATATAATATTTAAATTAATAAAGAAATTGCATGGAGAGCGATAGTGATTAAAACTAACTTCCTTAATCCGAGACTGTATCTATTAGCTTATTTAGAATAGCGAATGTGAAGAGGCGATAAATCCATCATAGTGGTAATAAAAATTTCATATCGAGAAGAAGGAAAAAAAGTATCAAGAACTTACTTTTCTGTTAGGATGCTTAAAAAATCATTTTATTTTCTATAACTTGAGTGAGGCCTAGATCAACAACGTGGCCAAGAAAATGTTTTACTGCTCAGTCAACAGCGACACTTTCATCTTCTAATAAAACTCAAAAGCTATGTGCTTTTTCATTATTGAGAAAGGGATGATGCAGGTGATATCAAACGATAAGATCAAAAAGACATTAAGAGTTGGAGATGGTTTTGGAGAAATAGCTCTATTGTATAAGTCACCAAGAGCCTTCTCAGTCAAAGCGTGTGAGCATTGTCACCTTTGGGCGATCGATCGTAATACCTTTCGTCGTGCTGTATAAGAAATAATTATCCTGGAATACTAAGAGAACAAAAAGTTTATGGAAAATGTTCGCTTCTTTAGTAGCTTATCTAATGATCATAAAGATACTATTGCTGGTGCACTCATCACCCAATAGTATGCGAAGGGGCAAGTCATTGTGAATGAAGGCGATCCAGGTTCATCTTTCTATATTATTAAATAAGGGACAGCTGCTGTCTATAAAGGGAACAAGCTAATGACCAAACTTTAAAAAACAGATTCCTTTGGTGAACAAGCCCTCTTTTATAATACTGTACGCCAAATGACAGTAAAAGCTGAAGAAGATATGACTTGCCTTATCTTAGGGCGATAGACTTTAAGCAAAGTTTTAGGAGACCAAATATTTGTGGTGACATTCAGAAATTTTATGAAGTGGGCAATCGAAAAAAGCACCCATCTATCAAAGCTGTCCAAGGAGCAAATATAAAAGATTTTAGATCTCATGAAAATTAATAGCTATAAAAGTGGTAACGTTGTGATCAAGAAGAATACTGAGATTGTGAACAACCAAAAAATAATAATTGTCATCGAGGGTGCCTTAAAGAAATACAAAAATATCAATCCAATCGCAGTCAGATCCCAAATCTATGGATAAGAGTTTCTTCTATAAAACAAAACCAAAGCTCGCTATGAAGATGATATTGTAATGGAATCCGACGGAGTGATAGCTTAGATAAAGGTGGATATAGTCAAGGAAATAATCGGAGGATTTTTGGATACAGTAGTATAGGAGAATGAAAAGAAGCAGGCTTAAAAATTCCATTAGCAAATCAAGCGTAGAAATAAACTAATTGATGGATTGGACCAGCTTGTAATGTTACAGTAACTTAAATAAGGTGAGTTCGGCCCAATCTTACTTGTAGGCTGCACAAACTAGTTCTAAAAACAAAAATTATATGTATTAAAATGCTATAGTAAACAAAAAATTGAAGAGCATTCCTTATTCAAATATATTACGCAATAGAAAAATTTGTTGAGAAGCCTTTATCATCCTTTTATAATGTAATACTACAAAAGTTTTAAAGATGAGCACTATCTTTACTCATTAGTCGAGTTCGTTCAAGGAGAATAGCTGTACTATGCTATTCGATAAATAGGAATTTTATCAACAGAAGATACTCAATTCTATATAGCCAGCATGATCTTAACTCTTTAGTATCTGTCTACTCAAGGAGTGATCATGAGAGATTTGAAACCTGAGAACTTCATGGTGGATCTTCATGGATATTTGAAGCTTATTGACTTGGTTGCTGCCAAAGTAGTCAAGGGCCGCAATATTATGAGTACAAAAACATATACTCTGATTGGGACGCCTCATTATATGGCTCCATAGATCATCATAGGAAAGGGCTATACTTTTACAGTAAGCTTGTATTCTCTTGGGATAAATATGTTCGAATTTATGTGTGGGTATGTTCCCTTTGGCTAGAAAAGCTAAGATCCGCTTTAAATATACGAATAGATTTTGAACTTATAACTAAAATATCCGCGCTCACTTAAAGACAAGAAGGCAAGGAAATTAATGGATCAGCTCCTCAATAAAAACGAACCTGAAAGCCGCCTTGGCGGTCCAACCTTCATGTCGCTCAAAAACAACCCTTGGTTCGAAAATATCAACTGGGATGACCTGTATTAGAGAAAGATAGATGCTCCCAAATTTGATCGCAATCTAAATAAAGAAGGGACCGAATTCTAAATAACTAGAGGGATACGACACGCTAAAAACTGTGTCGACTATTTGGACGAAAAACTACCTTTGAGAAATGTCGGGTAGAATAAAACCTTTACTAATTGGTGATTACGATCTTCTTATTTATCTATTTGTAGTCACATAAAATTATCCGCATCACTGCTATCCTAGGAGAAATTGTGCCATTATCTTTATCTTATTGTTTATTTTTGCTCGATGTAGCTAAAAAGGTTCCTTGTACGGCGCTTTACCATAAATAGGCTGAATTGAGGGGAAAGAGCTTCTAATTATGATTATGCTAAAGGTTGACTATTTTTTAAAATCTAAGTGCTGCTTTCATTCATCGAGTCGGCTCGCCAATAAAAGCGAAAGTTACCTACCTAAATTCCTTTTTTTCCAAATTTGATATGGTTGGGAATCATAATTTTAAAGAAGAGATTACCAGTGACTGAAATTGAGGCTAGTATGAAGCATAGTATATTTTCCTTGAAAGAGAGCTCTGTAACATGCATTAATTTTCCACCTAGCTTGATAATAAAAAATTGAAAGATAAGGCTAATCATAAAGAAACAAAGGAATAAAGGGTTATCAACTAATCCCTCAAAAACATTGATATTTTCAAATGTATGATCTCTTACATTGAATTAATTGAAAATTTGCAAGAGGATGAAAACATTAAAAAAGAAAGTATAGTGTTTGGCATTTTCGCTAATTGATTGATCAGCACCAACTGAAGAAACAAAGTCTAATTTATCAGGAACATTGAAAAGAACCCAACTTAAGATAGTAACCTGAATAAATGTTTGTATTAGTATGAATTTAGCCATACTGCTGGTAAGAATTTTATCCTTTCGATTCTAAATGTTATATTTCTATTAAGCTGGCAAAGGGGCTTCCATAATTAGGGATATTGAACCAAGTAAGTCAATAACCAA
>JACCDV010084571.1_pt1 | contig 26319 bp, 25 predicted proteins | sample 7446131 | NCBI WGS metagenome assembly JACCDV01 (sample SAMN15323448, study PRJNA562643) | freshwater metagenome | isolation source: river surface water | place: USA:Blue River Watershed | collected 2017-08-17
AGAAGCTCTGAACGGTGCTCTGTGTAGAAAGCACCGAGCTCTGCAACGGTCCACACGCGGGGACCTGCAGGAGCTGCAGACTTCTTAATTGCCACTTTATTGGATCCTTTTTAACCGGTTTGGTACTGCAGGAGCACCCGTCGGTGCTTCTATAGGCTTCTACGAATCCAACCCTATATTGTCGCGGGGATGGGACAAATCGGACATTTTATATTAATCTCGAGCCAGGAGGCACTCAAAATGGTGACACTTATAGGCGACCCACAGGGCAACAATGACAAAAATATTGCGCTTCTCAGGGGATCGATTTTCATGGGAAATCCACAGCATAAAGATCTTCGACAAGCAATGCTTGCTGAATTAACCCATGAACACGTAGTTCTGGATTGCGGAAAGTCAACACGTGAATACTTCCCATTAATCGCCAACCGTGTAAAAACTTTAGAGACATTAGATATCAATAATTTTGGAGAATACCCGACATACCAAATGGACCTTTGCGAAACAATAGAAAAAAACCCATTAGCAAATCGTTATGACGCTGTTGCTTGCTTCTCTGTGCTTGAGCATTGCTACAACCCATTTCAAGCGGCTGAAAACATCTTGAAATTCTTAAAGCCCGGCGGAAAAATATACGGATATGTGCCTTTTCTTTTCCCTCATCATGGACCGGATGACAACTCTTACCAAGACTACTTTAGATTTACAAACTCAGGCGTTGCAATGTTATTTCGAATGGCCTCACGAATTGAAATCACGAGCGATCGTGGACGTGTGGCAACTTCTATCATGGTACTTACAACTCGATACAAATACTGGGTGGAAAAAAGGTTTCCCAGAGTCACTCCAATACTAAATAAATTTGTAAGTGAAAAAGATAACTTTATGCAAAGTTCAGGATATTATTTTGTAATCACAAAATAGTTATAAACCCATGAGATTCGCTTGGTAATCAAAATTTGGAACTTGTGTTCTTACATCTTCAAATGAACCAGAAGCTACGACGTGGCCATTCTCAATGTAAAAAACTTTATCTGCTAGCTTAACTGTAGAAAGTCTATGAGCTATCAATAAAATGGTTAATTTCCCTTTTAAGGAGTAAAGAGAGGAGGTAATCTTTTCCTCGGTTTCACCATCTAGCGATGAAGTAGCCTCATCTAGCACCAAGAGTTTAGGGTTTGTAAATAATGCTCTCGCTATGCCTAATCGCTGACGTTGCCCACCACTGAAACGAACACCTTTATCACCTAAATAGCTATCCATGCCGTTTGGCAGGGAGTTAACCACTTCTGTAAGTTGGGCGAGATTTAAAGCCATTTTTATCTCACTTGTGTACAACTCAGGATTATCAAATCCCAAAGCGATGTTGTCCCTAATAGTTCCATCAATAATGGTGCACTCCTGGGGGACATACGCGATAGCTCCTTGGAATCTTGAGAACGCCTCGAGTGGACTGTAATTCGAGATCGTGATTTGGCCGTCAGAAGGTTCGAGAACTCCCAAGATTAAATCAACCAAAGTGGTCTTCCCGGAACCAGATGGACCCACAAGAGCAACTACTTCACCTTCTTTTACCTCAAGCGAAACATTTCTCAAAACCTTTTCCTGAGAATTTTGATAACCGAATTCCAAGTTGCTCACTTTAATGTCAGCTCTAAAGTCGGAGTGTACAAATACCGGGGGAGACGAAATCTCAGACATTTCCAATTTATCAGAAAAAGCATTCAATAGTTCAATTGTTGGTTGAGACTGAGCAATATTACTTCGAATTGAAATTGCGCCTTGTTGTACTCTTAATACTGCGGGGGCTATTCGCGTACTAGCTGCAAGAAAGATTGATAGTGTGGCCACAGCATGTTTTGCATCATGAGATCCAAATTGAATGGCACTAATTAAAACTGCGCCTATGACTACAGAAATTTCAATCACATATTTACTAATGAATGGCATGAATGACAGCTCTGCCGTACTTTCCGCCATCGACCCCTTCAAAGAATTTATTTCTCTCAAATAAAAGCCTCGTCGATTTCTGACGACAGTTTCTCTGTAAGTAGACAGCACCTCGACGATCGATTGGTTAGTTCTGATTGCCCGCGACGTTTGCAATTTGTTAATCGAAACTGATCGAACATTTAATATGAGAAAAAGTAAAACTCCAATACAACCAAACAGGATAGTAAGTACCAGTGTCATCAGGGGATCGATAATCACCAAACCTATACTCATTACAAGCAAGAGAGAGACATCGGAAACAAGTGAAATAGAGTTTCCGATTACACCGATAGTTACGGCTGATATCCCCGTCGTTAAACCATATAAAGTCTGCTGCTCCGAAGTTCTCTGAATGACATTTATGGGTTGTGAAAGCATGCGTGAAATTATGAATCGGCTCAGACCGGTGGCTTTATAAGATAAGAACTTTAAGGTTTTTCTTATGAAGTAGATGGAAAACAATGTTTTAGCTATCAATAAACTCGCTGCACAAAGGGCTAAAATCGTGGCCTGTTTTTGCAAGTTCATGTTCTCGAGTTGGAGAAGGGTTAATACTTGGGAAACTCGATTTCCTGGTTGCGAAGACTCGACACCACTCACCGCAATGGCACCAAGTACTCCTAGTAACGCAACGCCAATCAAATCTAAGAGGCCAAAAGCAAACTGAATCAAAAGTACGCCAACCAATTTATATCGATCTTTGCGTGACAGAAACTTAGTCACAGTTTTGAAATCACTAGAGAACTTTTTGCTCTTCATATTGGAGATCATTTAACAACTCCCTTTAATTGGATGAGACTTTGTGCGATCTTGTTGCAAGTTACTTTGATATCGTTTTTGCGCACTGCGGACAAGATTAATATCTGACGTAAATTTGCTTGCCTTTTTGCATCCAGTTCTTCTAACCTCATAAGCTGATGACCAATCTCACCTGGATGTAACCCTAATAAATTCCAAATTTCTTCCATTCCAACTTGCGCCAAGACTTCCATATTCTCTGAAATAACGAAGCAGCCAGCCATCGCACCTTCGACTGCCACTTTGTCCAGTGATTTTGGTGTTCCAGAATAAATATACTTATACTCCGCCATAAGTTCCGGAATTTTTGAATACGGGAGCGCACCTACATGTTCCAGATTGACACCCGCAATCTCCGACCTTAGTTTCAAATCAAACAAATATGACTTATCTCCATCAGTAGGGCCAGTCAAATGAATTGATAGTTTAATTTTCTCCCTTGCAAGTGCATCAATAAGCGGTTCTATATTCTTGATTTTTGAGACTCTGCCCAGCGCAAGAATATCTCTTCTTTCATTTGCCGGATTCAAATTTAAAAAATTCAAAGATTGTATCCCGTGTCCGATTGCTTTGATGTTCGAAGATGGGAGAGGAAAAGCACCCTTGATGGGAGTGAAGACAACCTCTGGAACCTTAGATGACAACCTGAGAAATATATCCCCGACTGAATGCGCGTACCAAAGCCCCTGTGGAACCCCCATTAATTTTATAAAAAATCCAAGAAAAAACATCGACCTAGTTGACATATGATAAAAAACGAAAGCATGTCTTCGGTTCTTGAATAGGTAAAACAAACTTTTATAGAGCCTTAAAACATGAACAACTCTTGACTTTGCGCTTCCACCGCCCAATTCTTTGACTATCACATTTTCGGGCAATTCTGTAGTTCCTACATGAGTTGAAAAAACATAGACATGTTGGAATTCTTCAGATAAGCACTGAATCCATTGGTGTCCTACAGATAGAACTCTACTATTTTTATCAGTTTCTAGATTATAGATATACAAAGTTGATCCGTGGTCCGGCACAATATTAATCATTTAATTGCCCAAGTGTGTGGATCCATCTTGACATGACTAGCAGGGTCCATAGTTTCATAAGGAATTTATAGTCACCCTCCCACGGACGTGAAAGATAATCATTCAAGACATTAGGATCAAAATCGGCAGAGTGACTTAATCTTTTAATGTTAATTGCCACTTCTTCTTTATTGCTCCGCAGCCAATGACCTACTGGGCTAGAGAACCCAGTTTTCTTTTTCTGCAACTCAAATTCTTTGAGTTCAGGAAATTCTCTGATGAGAATCTGCTTACTTAACTTCTTGAAATTTGTCTTTTTCATCAAAGCACTCGCGATTTCAATAACGCGATCATCCTGAAAAGGACATCTGGCTTCGATTGAATGCCCCATTGATGCCCTATCGAGCCTTCTATTTGATTCCATAGGTAACCATATTCTCTGATCACCTTGCATCAGTGCTCCAGTTGAACCCAGTTTTTGCCCGCCTAAGTCCCTGATGTGAAGTGCCTTTCTTAAAACATCAAAGGGTGGTTCTGTATTTTTAGTGAGGGATTCTATTTCTCTTGGATCAAATATCTGATGCCAGTACAGCCAACTTGCAGCACTGTGCGGATTCAATTGAGTTAATGCAAATTTTTGAATCTTCTTCGAAGAAACATTATTCGACAAGACAAATTCTTCAATAAATCGTCCTCGTAGTTGAAAAAGTGACGGAATCTTGGCGGCGGCTGAGTATCGTTCGTACCCAGCGAAATACTCGTCTGCGCCGTCGCCCGTCAGTACTAGTCTGAACTTGTTTTGTCGAATTGTTTCGTACAGTCGCATCATCGAAAGTGCGGTTGGGTTGCCGAATGGATCACCAGTTATTTCAAGCATCCGATCAAGTTGCAGAATCAAACTCCCAGAATCAATCATGTTAACCATTCGATGGGGGGCAGACAACTGTGAGGCTATACGCGAGGCTATTAAAGAATCATCGTTATATCTAACTTTGTCCGAATCCTCCCAGGCTGCAGAGAATCCAGTAAAAGGAATCCCGTGGTTGTGTAAGACGCATGCAATCACTGTTGAGTCGATTCCTCCAGACATCGATAGAGCGACTTCGTTATGGTCCTTGACTCGAGTTAGAACTGCGCTTTCGATGGCTTTCCGTAAGTCACCAGTTTCAGCTCTCATTGAATTCGAAACTTTTCGGATATCTCGTCTGTCAATATTTATTTCATTTTCAATGAAGGTGACTATGAGTGCCTCGCCAGGGACTACACTTGTTATTCCAGCCTGTAACGTAAGAGGATCGATGGTGTAGCCCAAGGATAGGTATTGAATCAGTCCTTCCTTCTGAAGTGGGTTCGACTTCTCCCTTAGCGGTCCAATTTCAGAAGCCCAAATTATAGTTTCGCGAGTGATCCGATAATAGAGCGGCTTCTTTCCCTTTGAATCTCTCGCAATAATTAATTGGTTAGAAGAGGAGCAGTAGAATGCTAAGGAAAACATTCCATCAAAATCCCGTAATCCACCCACACCATATTTGGATAGCCACTCTAAAACTACTTCAGTATCGGACTCGGTAGAAAAAGTTATACCTTGCTCAATTAGCTTCTCGCGGAGTTGCACATAGTTATAAATTTCTCCATTTAGAGAAAGGCAGTTACCTGATGGCTGTGTAGTCATGGGCTGATTACTTCTCGGATGTCTATCGGTCATGGCTAAACGCGCCACTCCCATTAAAGGACCCGAGGGAATTTCTAGAACGCCTTGGTGATCGGGTCCACGATGCTTAATTAACTCTAGGTTTTGAACCAACCAAGAAGTAGACTGGGCAGGTCCCCAAGATCCAAGTATTCCGCACATGCGAGGAATATACCTGACGCCTCTTAGTTAAGAGTGTGTTATCCAATTTTCTATCATTTGACTCATTCCAGCGCTCATCTCTTCCTCATATTTCTTTTTGAAATCTTCATCTGTAACGATAGAAAAATATTTATCAATAATCTTCAAAATTTCTTCGTCCGAATCGCTTCTTAAAATTGATCTGAAATAAGGGTAGTTCTGCTCTTCAAGGTCGTAAGTTCCAGCGCTTTGGAAAGCCAATACGGGGACCCCATAATAGAGTGACTCTCTCACGGACCTACCGTAAGACTCAAATTCTGCAGTGGAGAGTAATACACCTACTTGAGACCAGAATTCGACAATCAAGTCATTGTTTACTTCCCCGAGATGACGAACATTCTTACCGCCAGCGATATTTCGCAACTCAGCTAAGAAATCTTTCTCGTTTGGACCCGTGCCAGCGATTAAATATTTAACACTTTTGTCTCTTTGTGATAAATCGCGAGCTACTTTAAGAAATTTTTCTAGTCCTCGCTCTTGATGAATTCTTCCCAAGAACCCAATAACACGAGGGCGATTAGTCTTAAAACATTCGTATTCGCCCTTCTGTATATTCAAAGGTACGGGAGCGATGAATAGTTTTGATTCTGATGCTGGGCAAATCTCCAAAATCTGAGATGCTTGCGATTTTGAGACACAACGAATTGAAATTGAATCAATTATAGCCCTCTTCAGAAAAAATATTCGAACTTTTCTGTCAACTAGATTTTTTGATCTGATGGAATTTGGTTCAAAGTGAATTTGGGTTTGGATATTGGCAACATGCCCCTGTATTTTTAATGCCCAGAACATAACTTTCACATGTATAAAACTATTCCAAGGGTCGCTCGCAATTAACAAGTTTGGTTTCGGAGAATGAGTAAAACTCCATAAGATGACTTGCCAGAAGTTAGCAATTAGTGACCTTTTTTTTCCGAATATATTAATAATCTCGACGCTCTGAGTGAAGAATGCAGGGCAGTCACTCTTTCTTGTCAGTATAACTAGTTTTCGCAGTCTGTCACTCTCAACAAATAACTCTTGAGCATATTTGTCATGTCTTTTAATCACTGCTGGTGAATTCCAGTTAATTCGCCCACTTGGGTCCAACATAACCACATTTTGTACGTTTTGCTTAGTCACTTAGGTACTCTTCCAGTTCCAAGAGTTTGTTTTCCAATAAATAATTCTCACGAATTGTCTTCTCTGCTTCAGCGCCGAACTTTAATTGCTTTTCCGGATTTTTCAACAAGTCAACCAGTGCACTGCGGAGGTACTCTAAAGACAAATGTTTTAACACCACACCATTTCGTCCTGTCTCAACGACTGATATGTTTCCTCGCACATCACTCACGATAACAGGGCGACCATGTGCCATCGCTTCAAGAAGTGAAAACGACAATCCCTCATAATTTGAAATTAAGCAGTAGCATCGACTCGCATTTAGTACGTCAGAGACAGCATTCGGTTCTAGATCGCCTTTAAAGGTCACATTAACCTTGAGATCTTTTGCAAGGTTGACTAGTAGATCTTTCTCCGGTCCACTTCCCACTATGCAAAGCTTTAGGTCGAGACCTTGGCATGACCTAATTAGTAAATCTAGATTCTTCCAGGTCACTAGCCTAGAAACAGTACAGATATCATATTCATATACTGACAAATTTTTCTCTGGTAATTCAACACCGTTTGTGATGACTTTTATTTGACTCTTAACGCCCCAATTTTCGACGATTTCTGATAACTGCTGACTTGGAGTGGTCACAACTTTATATTGATTAAGGCACTTCTTCAGAAATACTCTCTCAAATCTTTGCCGGGTAGAAAGGCGCGATTTGTTGAAATCTTCTATTGATAAATCTGTTTCCTTTCGATTTTTTGCACGTTCCCAGATTGGATCTCCAACTATTTTTGCAACGCCTGCTTTCCTATGGTTGAGTCGAGCGGCTATTGCGACTTCCTCATGCAGACCATTCGCAAAAACGATGGTGTCAGAGTCAATTAGTTTATAAAGTCGATAGATTACTATCGGTATGCGAATGATTTTACTTAGCGATCTGCTAGTAAATTCCCTTTTCCATGGCTCATTTGGCAGTCTTCGTTTGGGTTCATCCGAGAGAGAAAACACTGTAACGTCAAAGTTTCTTGCTACAAGAAATTTTGCCAATTTTGGAATGAAAGTTGCAGGTCCTCCGATATCTGGAAAATAAATACCGCTGACCAACAAAGCCTTCTTTTTCATAGATTGTACTTATCTAGCAATGTTTCAATTTCTGGAAGAGAAATCCATCTATATAAATCTTCTAGTCCAACTTCCAAAGGCAGAAAGGTATGGGGGCCAACGAGAGATTCACGATACTCTGATGAGGAATTAGTGACGAGAACATCACCGTTGATCTTGGGTAAAGAATGGGCTCTCAATGACTTGCCAGAAACTTTTTCTAAAATTGAAATCATGTCGTCTAGTGACCTGGGTTTTCCTCCACCGATGTTTACTATGTCAAAATAATTTCGTTGCTTAGTTGAAAGTTCATCGACTAATAAGCGAATTTGTGAAACCGTATCGGATACATGGGTAAAGTCTCGCAATACGGTAGATTGTCCATATAAAGGAAAGGTGGTTCCTTTTCTTAATGCGCGCGCTATTCTAAAGTAAGCCATGTCAGGCCTGCCCCAAGTACCATATACGGTGAAGAATCGAAGTGCTCGAATATTAATATTTGAATCTCTCGACACGCTCTGAGAAAGTATTTCATTTGAAAGCTTAGTGGCGCCGTAAAAACTAATAGGCTTTAGATCTGATTGATCTTCTCTTAAGTTGGGTTCTGATGAGTTTCCGTAGACGCTGGAGGACGACGCAAAGAGAAAATTTGGGGTTTCGGTTTTTATCGCTGAAGATAGAATAGAAGAGAAACCCTCTAAGTTTGAGTGACTGTATGAAGAGAAATCACCTTTATTTATCCGAACACCAGGTTGTCCCGCAAGGTGAATTATGCTCTCGGGTTTCTCTCTATCGATCAAATTCATCAGATGTTCTTGGTCTGCAACGTCTATTTCTAAGTCAAAATAGTCACCATTTTTTTTTCTAAGTGAGCGCTGCCGCTGTCTCTTATATTCTGACGAATAGTAATCACTAAATGAATCAATTCCTAGAACTTGATGGTCGCTCTTTATCAGTTCGGTGATTAGGTGATAACCAACAAACCCAGATGCTCCAGTTACCAAAATTTTCATAGTAATACCCAATCATAAATTTCTGAAATAGAGTCCTCCATGACCGCGGGATCAAACAGTTTTTTTCTTCCCTCAAGTTGCTTTCGTGCGATTTCTCGTACCTCGTGGTCATTTAGCAGGAGTTCGAACTTATCCGCCAGATCTGACGCATTCTTTAGCTCAAAAAGACCGGGGTATTCGTTGCCCAAGACCTCAGGAATAGCAGATGAATTAGTCGCCACTACAGGAATTCCCGCCCAGATTGATTCTAAAAGGACCATTCCAAAACCTTCATACTCACTTGTTAGAACAAATAAATCGCAAGCCTTGAGGTAGTCGTTAATGTTGTCAACTTTACCTAACCAAAAGACATTATTGTTAATCCCAAGTCTGGAAGATGTTTCTCGCAACTGTTTTTCTAAAACACCTTCCCCAGCAATCATTAGGGCTGCACTAGGTTCTTTTTTTAGAAATACGGAAAAACCATTGAGCATTGTGGGGATATCTTTTTGACTGGTTAATCTATTTGCGGCGAAAATTAGTTTAATTTTCTCGTCGTACAACCCTAATTTCATCAAAATGTCGGATTTGGAAAGACATACTGGATTTTGGTCGTTGGCGAATCCGTAAAGTACAGTGATGACTTCCGTTTTCTTACTTATTTCCCTACGTTCCTGAATATCTAATTTGACTGCTTCCGAAATTGCGATCAGGTATTTTGATTTCTTTGTAACTCCGACTGCCAGGAATCTTGAGAGCCATTTGGGTGCGTTGGGAAAGAAAGGTTCGGCGTTGTGCCGAGATGACAATTTTACGATCTTGGAATGTGACAAGAATGCAAGGACTTCCGCCCTAGGTAGATGTGAGTGAAGTAATGCCTTTGGGTATTGTGCCAGTTGCTTTCGGAGTAAATAGATTTGAATAACAATATTCTTGTTGGCGACCTCTTTGAGCACTTCAGCGCCTAATTGCTCAAATTCATTAACAAGAGCCCCGGAACCTTTTAAGTAGATTATGGAGACTTTTTTGCCACTCAATATCTGCGCGGCGACTAGAACTTTTAATTGGTTTTCGGCGCCGCCTCTGTCAAGAGTCGTGATTAGATGAATGACTTTCATAACTATTTATTCAGGCTTTGAAAGTATCGAATGGTTTCGCTCACCCCTGTATCAAGGTCTATTTTTGGAGTCCAATTAAGGTATTTGGCAGCCTTGCTTATATCTGGTTTCCTTTGGCGCGGATCATCTTCAGGAAGCGGCTTATTTACAATTTTGCTCTTTGAATTCGTTGTAGCTAGAACCAAGTTGGCCAACTCAATCATCGAAAATTCTGTTGGGTTTCCCAAATTAATCGGTGTATGTGGATTTTCTTCAAGCTGAAGCATTTTATAAATGCCATCAACTAAATCACTCACATAACAGAATGATCGGGTTTGACTACCATCACCATAGATTGTTATGTCTGCTTCCGAGAGTGCTTGAACAATGAAATTGCTGACTACTCTCCCATCGCCTTCGGCCATTCTTGGTCCATATGTATTAAAAATTCGAACGAGTCGAGTATCCGTAGAATATTGCCTCAGATAGTCAAAGCAAAGGGTTTCTGCAGCACGTTTACCTTCGTCGTAGCAGGAGCGAATCCCAATCGGATTCACATTTCCCCAATATTCCTCCGTTTGAGGAGAAATCGTGGGATCTCCATAAACTTCACTCGTGGACGCTTGCAACAATCGCGCATTGTTATTTTTCGCCAGATGAAGCATGTTAATAATACCGAGGAAATTCGTCTCAATAGTGCGCACTGGATCTGCCTGATAGTGGATTGGCGATGCTGGGCATGCGAAATTTAATATTGCGTCACATTTGATGTTTATTGGATCTCTGACGTCGTGTTCAATGAGATTAAATTTTGAATTTGAAATCAAATGTTCCAAATTTTTTGGTGAGCCGGTAGAAAAATCGTCAATTCCTATGACTGTATGCCCTTCGGCAAGTAATTTATCAGATAAGTGCGAGCCAAGAAATCCTGCCGCTCCTGTCAAGAGAATTTTCATAGGTAATTATTACATGACACTTATCAAAATCTTCTATTCTAAGGGGCAACACCTAGAAGAATCTTTATCGCGAAATTCCGCAATTTATTGCTTACTGAAATTAGTAATCGAAGAAAATTTGTGTCAAGTTTCTTGTTCGTGCTCGCACTGTGTCCAACATAGTCAATTACTTGGTTGAAGTTTCCAACTTTAATGTGCGAATTGCCGAAATCAAGCAATTTCTGTGTTAGATAGTGCTCCATAGATCTATATGTGTGATCATTCCGTCCGGTTGCTAACTTCTCGGAAAAGCGAACTTCATCTTGGAAACATTTTCTAAAAATATCGGGTTCGAAAAGAACCAAGCGCGAATCAACAAGTTGATTTGGTTTAAAGAACTTGTTGCATATAAGAGCTGCTTTGTCCATTTTTTTAAGTAACCTAGGAAAGTTTCGCACGTACAGTCGCCCGGTTACTTTAGCAATATATGTGAAGGAATCGATGTCAAGAATTTGGCTCGTTTGTTTAAGTAGTTGGTACTCGCCTGCAGATTTTCCCTCATTAGAAGATCGGGTGTCTCGCTCTATTCCCAGGAAAAATATTTCTTCAGTTCCTGTTGTCATGGCGCTTAATTTAGCTCTCAACTCATCGATCGAATTTGAATTTTCGACGACTGCAAGAGTAAAGCCATGTTTCTTGGCCATTTTCTTCCATTTGAGAATCGATTGAATGTAATCTCGCAGGCGTATTTCTGGATCTTCTCGGAGAAGGTTTTCCTGTAAGTCTGGTGATACCGTACAAGTCAAAATTATAAGTATCTTCATTTCATACCTCTAGCAATATGCAGAAATTCCATATCCCGCAGAGAATTCATTCGGTTCCTGCTCTCTCCCTTAAATCTAAAAATATAATGCGCGCTTCTTGCGATTTCTACTAATTCAGATCTTTCATGCGCTAATACATTCATAAAAGGAAGTGCGACGGGTTCAATCCCTATAGATTGTAAGAAAATACCTATTGACTCATCATCAAAATATCTGGAGTCTAAATTCGCTGTTGAGATAATCTCCGCCACATCTCGACTCATAATAATGCACCATCCCGAAACAAATTTCTTTCCTTGCTCAACCGGACCGGCGTACAAACCCGTATTGGGCAAAGTTGCCAATTTCTTTCTTAAGAGTGCATTATCAATGTATAGAGTTGCGTTTCCTCTCACAAGGTATCCGTAGTCATGAATTGTCAATGAATGTTTTATCGCAACTTGTGTCTTTCGAGTGATGTTACTCCAGATTTCTAACATATTCACTCTGATTAATTCTTTGTTGATTTCGTCCACTGAAATAATCTTTTTTCTTTTCGGGAGTACTGTCCAGAGAATCTTTTGAAATCGGGAATTAAGTAATTTATTGATTAGTACCAAAACTGGTGAAATTCCATATGATCTTGCCGTGTAACGTTGGTAAATCTCTTGAGGTATTTTTAAGTTTTGCTTCCAACTAATCTCTACGCCGTGACGGTAGTATTGTGTCCAAGGGCCAAATGCATTATCTAGCATTAAGAAGTGTATTCTCAAACCGGACTCAATTCTAGTAAGCGGAGTTTAACAAGCAATGATAATAGATTTCTTTATGGGAAATAACGAAATAGAGTTGGCAGAATTCCGTGTTGAATATCTTCAAGGTCTGGTTTCTCATACTTATATTGCAGAATCCAGATTAACACATTCAGGGAACGCTAAGCCTCTTTATTTTTCCGAATGGCTTTCTCGTCAGAGCATCGATTTTCAATCCAGAGTTACAATTCTTGAGATTCCTTTGGATAATCTCAATTCGGCCTGGGAAAGGGAAATTTTTTCACGCGAATATTTGGCGGCTTTCGCCAAAGAGAACTGCAATGGGGAAAAGTTTATTCTTAGCGATCTTGATGAAATTCCTTCTCGGAGCCAAGTTGATTTTCTTTTTAATTCTCGCGGGATCTTTCATTTTCTCACACCTACTTACTACCGCAGAATTAACTGGGCTTTGTCAGATAAACATTCAAATTGGAATCGAGGCGTGATGGGCGATGTAGATCTGCTCACCATGGAAAATGGGGGGAGATTCAGTGATTTACCTCAGGCAATGGGGAGCCCAGGTATGCACCTTTCCTATTTAGGATTAAGTGCATCAGAACTTAGTTTAAAATTAACCAGCTTTGCACATACTGAATATAAGAATTTTAAATCTCTTGAAGAAAGCTTTATCAATTACTGTGATAAGTATGCCATAGATCATTTGGGTAGAGTTGATGCGGTTGGATTTGGGTTGTTTAATTTAGTTGATGACAACAATCTTCAAATTCCGGAGGTTACGGAATCGCGTTTGGTGAAGTTCAAAGATTCTAGAAATCGGTTGCCCTCAACTTTTTCTCGAATTTGGGCATCAGCTTTAGTTAGTGTTTTTGTCTCAAGAATGCAAAAATCTTTGGAGTTTGCCCCATTCTCAACGTTCACTTCATCTTTTGGGACGTGGTTTCGAGTATCGTTGCTCTTAGTCAAGGTTTCATTAGTACGAATTGTTAGAGTTATAAGAGGTGGATTGTAAATGTTGTCGTCAATAAGAGCATGCATAAATGATTTCAATTGTAAGAGCCCCATCGAATGGGGCTTTAAATCTATAGATCATTTGGATCTAGGATGTGGTGGAAATCCAAGAAATCCTTTTGGAGCTACATTTCTCACAGGAGCCGATATTGTAGATCCCAATAATGTTTCGAAATCGGATGATTTCAATTATGTGCAATGCAAGGTGGGATCATCGCTCCCATTTAAAGATAATTCTTTTGATTCTGTATCAGGTTATGACTTTATTGAACATTTAAGCCGTGAACCAAATGAAAATGGTAATGACTTTATTTTTCTTATGTCTGAATGCTACCGAATCCTGCGGTCACAAGGTGTTGCAATATTCATAACCCCAGCCTTCCCCTCGCCGTCAGCATTTCAAGATCCAACACATGTAAATTTCATCACTACTTCAACGGTCAATTACTTTTTGGGGGCAGAAGCACCTGCACGTGTTATGGGTTATGGGTTTAAAGGAAATTTTTCACTGATACATCAGGGTTGGGTGACTCCAAACTCAAGTGTCTTTGCAAAACTAAATTCCTCAAAGCGCGAAGGACTGCTCGGTTTCGGAAAAATCACGCATTTTGGGGATGTGCGTCGGATAGTTTCTGGTCTCCGAAATCCCACACACTTGATTTGGCTTTTGCAAAAATCTTGAGGGTTAGAATTGTAAAGCTTGTAGAATATTTTGTACGCGCCTATTCCAAAGGTGGTTGGCGGCAAAATTTTTCCCTACAAGTAGGTTTTTTTCCAGATCCACATCTTGTAAGGAGTATCTTGCAGATTCAATAATTGATTCAGGTGTGGATGGGTCAAACCAGTACGGATTGAATGATGAACCAAAAATTTCTCTATACAATTGAGATTCTTCAACCAGCACAATTTTTCCAGCAGATAAATACTCAAGCGCTTTTAATGGAAAACCTAGATATCTTGGAGACTTTGGTGCCGTAAGAATCAGAAAATCGCTACTTCTCATTATGTTTAGGGCTTCTCTATGCGAAACGTGCGGAAGAATTTTTATTCTGTCTTTATTGCTTGCATAATTTGCAATTACAGATTCGAGGGCCGATTTTTCGGATGGTAAATAGCCTGCTATCAAAATTTCAAAGGATTGATCTCCGAGTAGATTAAATATTGCCTCATAACCCTTCGAATAACCCGTAGGATTCAGCTTTCCTACATAAGATACTAACAACTTCTTTTTCATAACAATATTTTTGCAATATCGTGATATGTTCGAATCGTCTACCAAAGTTGATTCACTTATTCCCATTGGGGAGTAGACAACATTGTCGTTGATTCCACGTTCATTCAATTTTACTATTAATCTCTTACTGATGGGCGCAAATACAACCTTTCTTATTTTCCGGCGAGTTAGAAAATGAAGGAACTTCGGATCTTCATGTACTTCAACTACATACTTCTGTGAAAATCTAGAATTCTCTAAGTACCTTGGGATGAAGAAATCTCGAGTCCAGTAAACGGTGTCTTGTTGGCATTTTATTGATTTACGATTCGCGTAGAGTATTAATGCCCATGCGATTTTCCAGGCAATGATATTCAAGAATTTCGAATCTCGCTTTGAATATTCTAGGAGCCGACGTGAAACAAAATTTGTATCATAGTGTCTAACTTGATTTTGTGATTTGTTTTTGCTTTCACCTAAGGCCCAAACAGTAACTTTAAAGTTTAATTTCTCTAATTCGTCAATCATCGCTGATGTTGTTATTCCATAAGCCTTCTCCGTTGGATATCTACCTTTGATTATGAAAACTACATGGAAAGGATTGTTCGTACTATTTTCATTCATTTTGATATCGCCCTAAAGACACCATAAAGAAAAGGATTGTTGGCGATTTTCGGAAACATCAATGTGAATTGACGTCTTAAAGAGGGTTTTAACACCTTGGAGCTCTTAGTCAATATTTCTATTGAGTGTTCATTATCTCTCAGATTATTCATCATTTCTCTTGCAATCGAATCCCATTCTTTTAGGGCCTTTCTTGATTGCTTGGGCAACTTAGTACGGGTCAGCCCATTTGAATAAATCCAGGGTTTTGCACCCCCTGCAAAGTGAATAACTCGAGTCACATTCTCCTCATATTCCGATGGGAACGAATTAAACTCTATTGGTAACGACTCTTGCCGGCCTTTAACAAGGTAATTTATTGAATCCTGATCGATAATTCGAAAATTAAGAATCTTATGATTGGCCACTATTTGCCAAAATTCAGCCGCAGAGTAGCTTTCTTGCCATTTTGAAACATTTACAAACATGACGCCGCAGTTAAAGTACCAATTTCCCGATGGTCCATTCCATCTTGATTCTTCATCTTGATGTCCTGGTACGGCTCTTGCAGAGATAACTTTGGCCTCGTGAACCGGTAACGAGAATTCGGACGTTAATAATACGTCCGGCTCAAGGTAAAACATTTTTTCACCAAGAAATTGCGAATCAAAAAGCGCTAAAAACCGTATCCAGGTACTCGCAGGAAATCTATCCCAGATTGGAAAATCGTGATTGGAGTTCTTTGGTAAAACTATGTTCACGACTTCGTAGGGAATATCGAGAGATTTCAGAATGTGAGTGGCATTTTTTAATCCATTTTCGGTTAGACCGAGACCGGCATCTGGACATTGAAGAATTCGAATAACTAGGTTTGAGTGCTTCCTCACACTGAAGGAAGATACGATGAAAGGGTATAGATAGTTATCATCTAAAGTATACGTCGCAAATTCCATTTTATTTTGCTTCCAACTGAAATGTACTCTCACCCAAAGGAGTCACATTAATTTCTTTGTCAATTTGAAGTAGTTGGGACATTCGAACCAAATCTTGTTCCAATTGATCAAGACTAATCCTAGGTCGCTTTTTATTATGAACAGCTAAATAGTCACTTTTTCCATATCTTATTCTTTTATAGATACGGTCATATAACGATTCTCGATGTTTAACCGGGGCGTTTACATCCCGTTTTATACTGTGCAAAGCCATTAGTTGATCACACTGCTTCCTCAAAGTATCAACGTTTCCCCAATTGGTAACGAAATATTCCAATAGATCTTGCGGATATTCTTGCATTGGATATTGATCCTGCAACATCAACATCAACTCTTTAATAGATCTGGGTTGTAATGAAATTTTCGTTGCCGTCATTTCGAAATTATTAGCTTTTATTAATCCTTCAATTGAGATGGTTTTTTTCTGGGCAATTACGGATTCGATTCCTGCCGTTGAACCTGCGTGAATTACAATTTTCGAAGCAAAGATAAGGGGAGAAAGTGGTCCATCTGGACATATTTTTACCCTTGGATTCCCGGAAAAGGTTTCTTCCCATTTGAGGATATTCTCAACTGGATGAGTTCGTATAACTATTTGCAAATCACTGTTTTCGAGAATTGTGTTGATAACGCTTACAGTCGTTTGATGGGCTTCGATTTCCCATTTTTTTCGTATTTCGAATGCAGCATGGTAGTCATTACTGTACCCGTGCTCATTTGTAACCCTGAAGGATTCACGTTTATTGAGTATTGAATTTACTATCGTTGTGTTTGAAATAATTAAAACATAATTTTGAATTTTTTCCTCAATTAATTCAACTTCTTTTGCGAAAAACTCTCTCCCGATATCGCTCCAAAAAAGACTTCTTGGTGATCCTGTTTGAATTATGTTTGCCCTTGGATTTACTTCAATTAACGCTTTATGATCGGGAATTCCCCATGAAAAAAATGCGTCATATAACTTCAAGTTACCAACTTCAGGACGGAATCTCTTGAAGTCATTGAAATTAGCGTAGCTGATTCCCGCTTCTTCATCCTGGCCGCAGATAATCATGCCTTGATTTTTCAATTGATAGAGGTAGTCCATTCCGCTTGGCGATTGCCCTTTTATTTCATAATAGCAACCATGCGCTTTATCCTCCAAGGCAAATGAGCGAACCAAGTGATTAGACCCAATAATCACTTTTTGGTTCCTAGATACAAGTTCTGTTGCGAGGGCGAGTTTCCCGTAAAATTCACGGGTGAAAACTTCCATTGGAAAGTAATAGGTTCGATTATTGGTCATCGTTTCTCAACTTCTTACTGAAAAAAGTGGCTGAAGTGGGTCGACCTTCAGTGAGTGTCGAACACTCCCGTTCTTAATAGCAGTCGAGATACGCTCGAGAATATTTCTGTACTTTGTGGTTGTTACTTTCAGGACTTTATCATCCATAGCGTATGACACATTGTGAGTTCCAAGAACTAGGAGGCCTTCTTTAAATGCCTCCTGCATGAATAGAGCTCTTATTTCGAGTGCAGTGAACTCTTGACTCCCTTCCCAGATCAAAAATTTCCAGCTGTCATGTCCCTTCAAATTTAGTATCGAATCCAATTCAAGGTCTGCTGCCAAATTTGCTATATTTTGTGCCAGTTTCGCCCCCGAAGTTGCCAGTTGCGATTGCACATTTTCTTTTTGAAATATTGATATGCATGAGATCGCAGCGGCAATAGATAGGGTTTCACCTCCAAAAGTTCCCGAAATAAATGCTTCTTCATACTCATTCATGATTTCTTTTTTTCCTACTAAAGCCGAAAGTGGCATACCGTTTGCAATTCCTTTTCCAAAAGTGGCCAAATCAGGTACAACACCAAACAACTCTTGAGCGCCTGCCAGGGCAAATCTAAATCCCGTAACGGTTTCATCAAAAATTAAAACTGCTCCGTTTTTTGTGGTCAAATCTTTCAATTCCTGGAGGAAACCTGGCAGCGGAAATATGTAAGTCATTGGTTCAATAATGACGCATGCAATCTCATTCGGAAACATTTCGAACAAGTCTTTAAACGATTGGAGATTATTGTACTCGGCTATATGTGTTAATTTTCTAACTTCATCAGGTATCCCGGAATTCCTTGAAGTTACGCCAATCGACCAATCTTGCCAACCATGGTACCCACACGAAATTACATGATCTCTTTTTGTGAAAGACCGAGCAATTCTAATTGCAGCCGTGGTTGAATCAGTTCCCGTCTTACTAAATCGAACCATTTCGGCAGCTGGAATAATATCCACTAATTTTTCAGCAAGAACAGACTCTAGTCTACTAGGTAGAGAAAAAGTAATTCCTTTTCTCAACTGTCTCTTTATCTCAGAATTCACTTGACGATTTCTATGGCCTAAGGTCACTGCACCTAGTGCGTTTACCAAATCAACATATTTGTTCCCATCAATATCCCAAACGTATGCACCCTTGCCCTCATCAGTGAACAGCGGCGAGACCCCGACCGGGTATTGAGTACGCGACTTGCTAAAAGTTTGAGACCCTAAAGGTATGTGCATCTCAGCCCTTTGGAGCCAGGCTTCGGATATTGAGTATCTACTCAAGCTTTTGCTCCTCTGTTAGTGAGATATTTCTGAATTTGCCTGAAATTAAATTGTCCGAAATTCGATTTGATTCTACCAAATTCATTACATCTTGCATATTAAAAGTCAGTTCTTTATCTATGTTATGAGAATATACATTTTTTACAAAATTCAAATCTTCGGGATAGTCCACCGTCCAGCGCATTGAAGAGAGATCTTTCTCATTTATGTAATTCAAGTGAACATAACGTTCTGGCCTTGCATATAGGCCTAATGTGACATGCTCCCTCTCTTCATTAGTTAACTCCCCACTTGAAAACTCCAAGAATTTTTTCGAAGACACGATTTCCACATCTAGGCCATCAGGAAATGTTGGAGGGTTTGTGTTGGAAAGTAGGTCGCATTCTGTGTTCTCGAATTGTAAAATCATCTCAGAAATTAATCCCGGCATAACGAGAGGACAATCCCCTGTAATTCTAATGAAGTTCTTCGGTTGATTTGATTTAACAATTTCCACAAATCTTGAGTTAACATCTTGTAGGGATCCACGAAAGACATCTCCGCCAGATTTTTCAACTACGAGTGCAAGATCATCATCAGACCTGTCGGTGGAAGTAGCGACAACTAATCTTATTTCGGGGATTTGCTTGATTCTTCCGATAATCCACTCGATCATGGGTTTTCCGTTTAAGTCAGATAAAACTTTCCCTGGAAGTCTACTCGAGCTTGTTCGCGCTTGAAGGATTACAAGGTAGTCCTCGATGCTCATTGCCACTTCCTTGGATCGAGAAATTCATCCTGCAATTTGGGTACTTTCTCAAAGTCGAACTCGACACTTTTGAAATTTAGAATTTCGCGCAATTGTATCGGCGATGCAGCAGCCACGATACTGCCCGTACTCCAAGGTATGGCATTTGCATATGACATACATAAGTCTATCGGCGAAATGTTCCGCTCTTGTATGTATTTGTAAAAGTATTCCAGTTCATTTACAATTCTTGGAAAAACTTTGATCGACTTTTTGTCGGTTTGAGCCAGCATTCCTTGCATAAATATTGATCTGACATGCAAATCACATCCAGAATCGCGTAATTCATTCAACAGATTTGAGTTAAATAGGCGTCTGTCAACAGCATTTTCAGGTACTTGAAATATATTCCACTCTGGCACGACTTTTACTCCTGAATAAATTGAATTCTCATCATAGGAAGAGAATCCAATCCGTTGTACCAGTTCTGTTTCAAAAAGTTTTTTAGTTATATCTGAGATTTGTTTTAATCTCCATATTTCGGGGTCATGGAATAGCAAACCGTAAATTTTCTTAGCGCGTAATTTACGCATTGACTTTTTGAGAGACATGTAGACTTTATCAAACGTGTACTCGGGCAATTTTGGTATCTTTGTGATGATTTTTTGGGAATCGGAACCATTAAGTTCACGTCCTATTAGCTCTTCCGCTACCCCATAATCGGGTGCTGTATCGAATCCATCAATACCCAGAATTCGAGAGTCTTTAAGAATTCTGGAGGAATTTATCGGGTCGAATTCCCCTACATTTGTCGCACCGTAAGTTAAGCCAAGATTCGCAGTTCCTAGCAACACCTCTTTAGTCATGATTCTTTGGTCTTTTTCCAAAGATTCATTCAGCAAAATCTGCTCTCATTGGTGTTCCAATTTCTATGCTTTGTGCAAATCTTTTTCCAATAAATTCCCCTAAGTATTTTGGGGAAACCCCTAATCCCGGCCTAATTGCCCTCAAGTTCTCTCTAGTTATTTCCTCACCTGCAGATACGTCTTTTACAACATATAAGGATCTACGAAGCCTTCGAGATTCTGTTTCCGATTTTTGCATGGACCAATTAGAACTGCCCAAACTTTTAAATGCTGCTTTACATTCCCTGACCATTATTGCGAACTCTTCTGGTTCCATTGAAAAAGCGGCATCAGCCCCTCCGTCTGCTCTTCTTAGAGTCAAATGTTTCTCTATTGTTGAAGCGCCCAATGCGATTGCAGCGACAGAGACTCCAAGACCCAGAGTGTGGTCAGAAAGCCCGACCTTAACATTGAATTCCTTGTTTAGAAGTTCAAGTCGCTTTATGTGTGCATCTTCCGGTACTGCCGGATAAGATGAAGTACATACTAGTAATGTTAAGTCTTGGTTACCGGTACTTCTAAATACTTCAACAAGTTCTGTAATTTCGTCAAAATATGTCGCACCCGTAGAAATAATTACGGGTTTTCCTGTTTGAGCTACCGTTCGAATAAGTTCGTGATCTGAAGTCTCGAGTGAAGCGATTTTATAGAGTGAAACGTCAAGATTTTCTAGGAATTCTACGGCAGAAATATCAAAAGGTGAGCTAAATGGTGTCATTCCGCGTTGTCTTACGTGTTCGAATAACTCGGAGTGCCACTCCCAGGGAGTCATTGCTTCTTTATAAAGCTCATAAAGTCGCTGTCCACCCCAAAGCTCATGCCCTTCGATGACTCTCAAGTCTGGCAAGTCTAGAGTCATCGTATCTGCGGTGTAAGTTTGAAATTTTACATAATTTGCGCCTGCATCGGCAGCGGCGTCAATCAAGTCATGAGCTCTTTTGAGCGAACCTAGATGATTTCCAGATATCTCAGCTATAAATCTTAGGTCCTCAAGCGACGTCACCATGACCCTATTATAGTTACCAATATGAATACGCCCGATCATTTGGCTCGAAGTTTGTTTATGCGTCGTGCCACTCTGGGGGATTCGCTCCAGCTTTATAAGTGGAGGAATTCAGAGGATGTACGAATCTATTCTCGCAATTCGGAGTTAATTTCATTTGCAGACCATGAAAAATGGTTAGAGCATAAATTGGCTGGGCCTGAATCAGACATTTACATTTTCTCTACCAATGGTCAACCTTGCGGAACTACTAGGCTCGACTTTATTGGCCAATCACACTGGGAGATTAGCGTCACGGTGGATTCTGAATTCAGAAAAATTGGATTAGGAAAACTGATGATTCAGGAAACTTGTAAGAACGCAGTACGTGATTTAAATGCAAATGTTATAGAGGCGCACATCCATAGAGAAAACATCGCCTCGATCGGACTTTTCCAATCAATTGGGTTTAAGGAGTTTTTATCATTTGAAGATTACGTCAGCTACAAACTGACGCTCTCCTGAATAACGTCCGCGATAATCTCAATAACATCCTCCGTGACACCTACGTGCATAGGAAGCGAAATTTCAGTCTCGTAGAACCTGTTAGATATTGGAAATTTGCTGATTTCGTCGGTTGATTTTCTGAAAACCGGATGCCAAGTCGCAGGCATATAATTTACTTGTACGCCTATGTTGGCTGCCCGAAGCGCCTGAAAAATTCTCGAACGCGAGTCACTTGGTACGTGTATCGGATAAAGATGCCACATAGGCTCTACGTAGGATTTCTGGGTTGGTAAAACGATTTCTTGGATACCACCAAGTGCTTTCTTATATTGAGAGAAAATGTTTTCTCTCTTTAACTTAAATTCCAGCAATCTTGAAGTCTGACTTATTCCGAGGGCACAAAGTATGTCCGGAAGTCTGTAGTTTAGGCCAAATTCATGGACTTCTTGATGCCACGAACCTTCAGCAGTGAGCCGAAATTCCTCGGGATCTCGAATTAATCCTTGTCTTGCGAATCTACGAGCTTTTTGTAAGAGTTTTGGATGAATAGAAGCAATTGCACCACCCTCACCGGTTGTCATATTTTTGGTTGGGAAGAACGAGAATGTCGTGATGTCTGCAATTGACCCTACTGCTCTATATTTATAAAAACTTCCTATCGAATGAGCTGCATCTTCAATTAAGTAGATTCCGTGCTTATCGGCTATGGCTCTGAGTTCATCCAGATCAGCAGGATGCCCAGCATAATCAACTGCCACAATAGCCTTAGTCCGATTAGTAATTACCGCTTCAACGGCACATGGATCGATATTACCGGTGTCGGCCTGAATGTCAGCGAACACAATAGTTGCGCCGAACATCACTGCTGTAGCCTGCGTGGCTATAAATGTCATTGGTGGCGTAATCACCTCGTCTCCGGGTGCGAGATCAATTGCCGCATAAGCGCAATGAAGGGCCGCAGTACCTGAAGACACAGTTACACAGGGTGCACCCACGAGTTGCTCTAATTTCTTTTCAAACTCTTCAACAAGGGGGCCGGTTGTTAAGAAATCTCCATTGAGGGCCGAGATCACAGCAGCAACATCGTCACTATTGATTGATTGTCGACCGTAGGGAATCATTGATTATCGAATACCATTTAGAAATTTAATTATATCTTCCGTGCTCATCCACAAGTCATTTGTATGAGATTGATACGCGACACCTTCAGGCATGAATTCGCCATGAGGTTTCTTATAACCCCATTCAGCAACTACAGGCATCACCACGTATCTTTCCTTAGTGAGGATCGTTCTGCGGCTATCGTCGGCGGAAATCATCTCCTCATGAAGTTTTTCGCCTGGCCGCATCCCAACTTCTTTTAATTTTGCGTTTGGGGCAACTGCATTTGCAAGGTCGACAATCTTCATACTCGGAATTCTTGGAACATAAAGTTCACCACCGGACATGATCTCAAGAGAATCAATAACAAATTGAACAGCTTGTTCAATACTAATCCAGAAGCGGGTCATCCGAAGATCTGTGATTGGGAGTGGTTCTCCTGCATCCGCAAGGGATTTCCAAATGGGAATCACTGAGCCACGGCTTCCCATTACGTTTCCGTAACGGACTACAGAGAAAGTGGTCCCATAACTAAAACTATAATTATTTGCTGCCACAAAAAGTTTGTCTGCAGTAAGTTTTGTGGCACCGTATAAATTAATAGGGGAGGAAGCTTTGTCTGTGGAAAGTGCTACGACCCTCTTTACGCCCGCTTCAATTGAAGCATCAATAACGTTCTGACTTCCGAGCACATTAGTTTTAATGAATTCCATTGGGTTATATTCACCCGTGTCTACCTGTTTTAAAGCGGCTGCATGAATCCCAAAATCTACACCGTGAAATGCGCGCTTGAGGCGTTCGAGATCTCTGATATCGCCTATAAACCACCGCAGGCGCGAGTCTTCGCCAATCTCGTTACGAAGAGTGTGTTGTTTAAGTTCGTCGCGGGAATAAATCGCAATGCGACGCACTTTTGTATTCGCCATTAAATACTTAATGAGAGCCTTGCCTAAAGAACCAGTTCCTCCAGTGATTAGAACCGAAGAATTGTCTAACACAGACATACTTCCCCAATCTAGTTCCTTATTTGCTAATTTGTAAGGAGAGCATACCCTTGATTCCTATGAGAATCATTTTCCGCGCTGACGCTAGCAGAGAAATGGGTTCAGGGCATGTGCTGCGGTCGTCTGTGCTTGCAGAAGAGGCCATTTCCCGCGGCTATGAATGCATTTTTATTGGTCAGATCTCTGGTCTTGACTGGGTTGCAGACTGGATAGCCAATATAAATTTTTCGGCAATTTTAAAGCCTGAAGATAAATTTCAAGTTAACTCAGAAACAGACGTCCTACTTATAGATTCATACTCGATTCCTTTGGACTCAGAATTTATATCTATAGAGAATTGGTTATACACGATGTCTATTTCAGATGCAATTTCTCCAAGATATATCGTGCATGCAGAATTAAGACCAAGCCTTGAAATACAAAATCACCGAAATTCACGCGCAATAGTTCTCTCCGGCCCAGATTACATATTGACCAGACTTAGAATCACTAAGATCGCTCATCATGAATCTTTCAATGAGAAGCCTTGCGTTTTAATTGTAGGTGGGGGATCTGATCCTTTTGGATTCGTCAAGGAAATTACTCAAGTGATTGGCGGTTTAGATTTAGATTTGTCAATTCATTGCTTTTCAAATGACGATATCCCCAATCATGGGATGACTGATTTCAATTCTCACAAAATTGGTCCTAATCTTGACAATTTAGCAGAAATTGCAGATGTGGTTCTTACTACGGCGAGTACAACTAGTTTGGAATTTATAGCACGAGAAATTCCGGTTGGTGTTGTCTGTGCGGTTGATAATCAGCAGGATTATTACGAACAGCTCGGACGACGAGCATACGCTTCTCAAATTGGCTTTCGTGATTCTCTTGGGCAATGGACCTTTGATTTAGATGAACTACGTAATCTGCTGACTGATTCCGAAAAACGTAAATCATTGAAAAATTCTATACGAGGGCTGATTGATCTAAAGGGAGCAGCAAGAGTTATTGACTTTATTGAAATAGAAACTTCCAAAAAAATTTAATTGAAATTAAAACAAACCACTTACACTCATTTCAAGAGGGTGCTTCGAAGTAAAACCAATTGCATTCTTAATCTGCAATACATCAGCACATAAGAACGCTGGGTCCCCTGCACGTCGCTCTGCTTCAACCGCAACCACATCGCTTTTGCTGACGGCTGCGCAAACTAATTTGATAACTTCTCGGACAGAATCTCCGCGGCCCGTTCCAACATTCATCGCTAGTGGCAGTGGACCAGTTGCGTCCGCAGATGCTAGGTGCGCTCTCGCAATATCTCTTACATCAACATAATCACGAACACAAGTTCCATCCGGAGTTGGGTAATCAGTGCCATAGATGACTGGCGCCTGGCCAGCTTTAAGCTTGTTGATCACAATAGGTACAAGGTTCTCGACTGAGTTATCCAACAACTCTGGTGCTGCGGTGCCAACCACGTTGAAGAAACGCAGAGAAGTTCCGTGATTGCCTGGGATGGATAAGAACTTATTTACTTCGCCTTCGGCAGCAAGCTTTGAGGCACCGTATGGTGAAATCGGGTTCTTCTCATCATCTTCCTTAATCGGGTTTGAATGATTTGGTGCTCCATAGACGGCTGCGGTGGAAGAGAAGATGAAGTTGTGAATTCCGTGGCGAGAGACGAGTTCGAGCATCTTGGTGGTGGCGTGGAAGTTGACCTCGAAGTACTCATCGGGCTTCTCCATGGATTCACCGACTGCCTTGAGGGCGGCGGTATGGACGATTCCGCATGGCTTGTAGGCGGTGAGGACTTCATCAAACTTTGCTGAGTCGCGAATATCGGCGACAATCAGAGGGATTTCCTTGTTGTACTTCTTACGAAGGTATTCGATACGAGATTCAAGGCCCTGATAGAGCGAGTCATAGATAACCACATCTTTGCCACTGGCTAAGAATTCATCTGCAACATGGGCGCCGATATATCCAGCGCCACCGACGAGAAGCCAGGTCTGTGTTGTCATGTGGTGAGTCTATCTCTATTGAATCTCACAGAGTATAAGGCGGGAGATATCCCAATAAATAAGGCGTACCAGAAGATAATTAGCCTATGAATATCAAGCGAATATCAGTTATCTCATTGACCGCCCTTGCTCTCGTTGCGCAGGCTATGCCCGCATCAGCTGCGACTAAGACGACTTTGATTCGCTTTATCCCTTC
>JACCDV010542740.1_pt1 | contig 26318 bp, 22 predicted proteins | sample 7446131 | NCBI WGS metagenome assembly JACCDV01 (sample SAMN15323448, study PRJNA562643) | freshwater metagenome | isolation source: river surface water | place: USA:Blue River Watershed | collected 2017-08-17
AATTCCTGGCAAGTTCATCCTGAGCCGAAACCGAGAGCAGCTGATCGCTGAGACGCGTCCGGGCCTGAGTCTGTTGAAGTCGCTGGGTCGTGTCATCAAAACGGATGCGGGCCTCCGCCGGACGCGTCCCGAACTCGCGGACCAAGGTCTCATACTTGACCAAGGAGACCAGCAACCGGGTGTCGGAAGGCCGACGGTTATCCGGATCTGGCAGCAGACGCACATGCGCTTGGGCCGAAGACTGGAAGGTCGCCAGCGCCTGCAAGGCGGAGCCAGCCGTCACTTCGCCGATGCCCCGGTGACGCTGCAAAGAACCCAGGGTATGCCCGACCAGGTCGGAAACCGTCCGGAAGCCGGCGCCCTGCAGAGGGCCGACCGCCGCACCGTAGTCCTTGAGGTCGGCGATCGGGGTCGTCCGCATCTCCGCCATGACGGACTCCGACACGATCGCCTCGGCCGCGGCCAAGACCTCGGCCCTGGCGGCTGGGATCGACTGCTCGAGCCGGTTCAGCTCACCGTAAGCCTTCAACCTCTCGGCATGCGCCTCCCCCTTGCCGGAACGGACCCGCATGGCCCGCCCGACCCCGGCGAAATACTGCGCGACGACCTTGAACATCACCCCGCAGTCTGGCCGCGCCCATCCATCCTTCCAGCGCTTTTATTAGCAAATAAGTAGCTGAGCCGGGATCGGCGGCGGACTCGGCGCGAAACCTAGGCGAACCCGTCGGCGATCCAACCTTGGCTTGCCTGCTTCACCCCCTCGCGACATCAATCGGGCATGCTTAGGGGGACCATCCTGTTTGGCTTAGCCATGCTCCTGGCAGGCTGCGCCACGCCTGGGGTCGCCGACCTGCCGGGCGGCTCCTATCAGCTTCAGCCCTCGGAGTCAGCCGATCCGATGGAGACATGGGAGGAAGTCTTGGTTCAAAGGGAAGGCACGACCCGCAGGTTCATCTCTCACGTGCGGAACACCAGGAGCAAGACGACCCTGACGATCATGGACCCCGCGACGATGGCCACGCTCATCTCCTGCACCCAGGAGGCCGGGCGCTTCTCCAGATCTGGGATCCTGCGCCCTGACGCCGTTTCTCCGGAATTACCTTTGGCGCTGCTTCAATTGGTCGTCTGGCCGGAATCCGCGGCCAGGAAAGGCCTCTCACCCGACCTGAGCCTTCGCGCCACCGCCGGGGTACGCACCCTGACCAAGGGAGGTGACGCCGTCCTGATCGCGGAAGACCTTCGCGACGGCGGCCGCCGCATCACCCTTCCGGGCTACGCCACGACGATCAGCCTCCGAACCATCCCCAGCCCATGAGCGAACGCATCTTCGTCCATGAATACACGGCCGTCTGCGCGCTCGGCAACGGCAACGCTGAGATCACGAAGAACCTGCGGGACGGAATCGGCCCCGGCATGCGCTTGTCCTGCAAATGGCGCAAGAACGGAGCCCAAGCCTTCCTTGGACATGTCGACGCGGACCTCTCTCCGGTCCCCATCGGTCGCCATGACACCCGGAACAACCGGATCCTCCAGCTTTGCCTGGACCAGCTGAAAAACCCCATCCGCGACATGCTGAACAGGGTCGGCGCCGACCGCTTCGCCATCGTGGCCGGTACCAGCACCTCAGGGATTTCGGAAGCCGAAGACGCCCTGCTGGACAGCCCTCCCGGAGGGATCCGCGGCGACTACGATTACGCCAGCCAGGAGTTCGGTTCTCCCGCCGCCTTCGCGGCCGAACTGATCGGCGCGCGCGGGCCTTGCTTCACGCTGAGCACGGCCTGCACCTCGAGCACCAACGCCTTCCTCTCCGCCCGGCGCCTGCTGCGCGGCGGCCTCGCCGACGCCGTCCTTGTCATCGGCGCCGATTCGCTCTGCCGGACCACGGTCGAAGGATTCATCTCCCTTGAGGCGGTCGCGGAAGGCCGGTGCGAACCGATGAGCCGCAATCGGCAAGGCATCAACATCGGGGAAGGTTCGGCGGTCTTCCTGCTCTCCCGCCTGCCGGCACGGCTGGAACTCCTCGGGGCGGGGGAAAGCTGCGACGCCTTCCACCTTTCCTCTCCGGAACCTGAAGGCAAAGGAGCGGAGGGCGCCATGCGCCATGCGCTGAACGACGCGAAGCTTCGCCCGGATGACATCGGCTACGTGAACCTGCATGCGACCGGCACCGTCAAGAACGACGCCATGGAGAGCCTCGCGATGTCCAGGGTGTTCCCTTCCGGCGTGCCCTGCAGCGGCACCAAGCCCCTCACCGGACACACCCTCGGAGCCGCCGGCGCGGTCGAAGCAGCGATCTGCTGCCTGGCGATGGAGGCGGACTTCATCCCTCGTCACGTCTGGGACGGCCAACCTGACCCTAAGCTTCCGACCCTCAGCCTCGCGCGACCCCACGCCCGGTTCGCCGACGGGTCTCATCGACGCTGCATGACGAACAATTTCGCCTTCGGCGGAAGCAACGTGAGCCTCATCTTCGGCTTAACGCCATGACGGAACTCCCTCCCATCGAAGAATTGGTCCCGCACCGTCGCCCGATGCTCCTCATCGACGGCGTCACTTCCTTCGAAGCCACCAGACTCATGGCGACGTTCACGCCGACGGAGAGCTGCTGGGACGACGCCAGGGGCCTGCCCTCCTACGCGGGCATCGAGATCATCGCCCAGGGAATCGCCGCCCATAACAGCCTCGCCAGCCGCATCAACGAAGGCTCCACCGAACCTTCCGTCGGAGTGCTGCTGGGTGCAAGGACCTACGAGGCCACGACGCCCTTCTTCCCCTTCGGTCGCCGCATCCACGTCGAAATCGAGGAGAAGATGCAGGATCCCGTCGGCTTCGGCGCCTTCCTCGGCACGCTGCGAGACGAAGAAGGCCGCACCCTCGCCTCTTCGACCGTAAAGGTCTTCCGACCCGCCGACTTCCGCGCTTACATCGCCCAAAACCGCCCCTCATGAACCAAAGACGAATCCTGGTCACCGGCTCAAGCCGAGGCATCGGCAAAGCCATCGCTCTCCGTCTGGCGGCCGAAGGCTTCGCCGTGACCATCCATTGCCGGAACCGCGTGGAAGAAGCCGCCGCCGTGGCGAAGGAGATCGCCGATGCCGGAGGTCAGGCTGACCTGACCTCTTTTGACGTCCGTGACCGGACGGCTGCTTCCGGAAAGCTTTCCGAGCTGACCCACAAGCATGGGGGATACTGGGGCGTCGTGCTCAACGCCGGCATCGTCAGGGACAACACCTTCGCCGCCATCGAACCTGCCGACTGGTCCGACGTGGTGGATACGTCGCTCTCGGGATTCTACAACGTCCTGCACCCGTTGGTCATGCCCATGGTCAGGCTGCGGCAAGGCGGCCGCATCGTCCTGCTGGCCTCCGTCGCCGGAGTCGCCGGAAACCGAGGACAGACGAACTACAGCGCGGCCAAGGCCGGCCTGATCGGGGCGGGCAAGGCGCTCGCCGTCGAACTCGCGCCTCGCGGCATCACCGTCAATTCGGTGGCGCCCGGACTGATCGACACCGACATGACCAAGGATCTCGACAGATCGCACATCATGCCCGCCATTCCGATGGGACGTGCCGGCACCGCCGAAGAGGTCGCCGGAGTCGTCTCCTTCCTCTGCTCGCCATCGGCCGCTTACGTCACCCGCCAGGTCATCGGCGTCAACGGAGGACTCGTATGAACCGTCGCGTCGTCATCACCGGGATGGGCGGAGTCACCGGCCTGGGCAGCGACTGGGCCGCCGTCGAAAGCAACATCCTCGCCCGTCGCAACGCCGTGGTCCGCATCGGGGAGTGGGACATGTTCGAGAACATGAACACCCGCCTGGGGGCGCCGGTCCCTGGTTTCGCCGTGCCTGCCTCGTGGCCGCGCAAGAACACTCGCTCGATGGGAAGGGTCGCCCAGCTGGCGGTGCGGGCGACGGAACTCGCCCTGCAGGACGCCCGCCTCACGGGTGATCCTGCGATGACCGACGGACGCATGGGCGTGGCGTATGGGTCCTCCTTCGGAAGCATGGAGCCGATCCGCCTCTGCGGCACCGCCCTCTCCACCGGTTCGACCAAAGGGATCACCTCCACGAGCTACCTGCAGGCGATGAGCCACACGACCGCGGTGAACATCGCCCTGCACTTCGAGCTCAAGGGACGCATCATCCCCACGAGCAGCGCATGCTCGTCGGCAAGCCATGCGATCGGATATTCCTTCGAGGCCATCCGGAGCGGCCGGCAGCTCATGATGGTCGCCGGCGGCGCCGAAGAGCTGACCCCCGCGCATGCCCTTATCTTCGACACGCTTTACGCCACGAGCACCCTCAACGATACGCCGCAGGCGACCCCGCGTCCTTTCGATCGTTCTCGCGACGGGCTCGTCGTCGGCGAAGGCGCCTGCACGCTGATCCTCGAAGAACGCGAACACGCCCTCGCCCGCGGCGCGACGATCCACGCCGAAGTCATCGGGTACGGGACCAATTCGGACGGCGCCCATGCCACGCAGCCCACGGCCTCGACCATGGCGCGTTGCATCGAGATGGCCCTTCAGGACGCCGGTATCCCGCCTTCGGCCATCGGCTATGTCAGCGCCCACGGGACCGCGACGGATCGCGGCGACCTTGCGGAGACCACCGCCACATCCATGGTCCTGGGACCAAGGACGCCCATCAGCTCGATGAAGAGCTACCTGGGACACACGCTTGGCGCCTGCGGCTCGATCGAGGCCTGGTGGGGCGTCGAAATGATGAACCGCGGATGGTTCGCCCCGACCCTCAACCTGCGCGAACCCGACCCGGCCTGCGGCAAGCTCGACTACATCGTCGACGAACCTCGCCGGATCGAGACCGAATTCTTCCTCAGCAACAATTTCGCCTTCGGAGGCATCAACACCAGCCTCGTCTTCCGACGCACGAAATAGGCTCAGCCGGAGACCGGCACGCGCCTGGCCCGCAAACGTGAGACGCATGCCTCGATGATGGCGTCGAGTTCGCGGTCGTCCGTCTGACGGCCGTGGGCCGACTCGACGGAGCGAACCGTCTCCAGAAGACGGGCGCTGGGAGCCGAGGCTCCGTCCATGGCCATCCTGAGCACCACGCCCTGGGAGCCGGCCAGCAAACCGGCGGCGGCGACCTGCTCGGTGAGCTCAAGGATGCGCAGGCAATCACGCGCCGCGATCGTCCCCATGCTGACCTTGTCCTGGTTATGACATTCCGTCGAACGGGAGAACGCCGTCGCCGGCATGGTCAGCTTCAACGCTTCGGCGGTCCACGCCGAACAGGAGATCTGGACGGCCTTGAAGCCATGTCGCAAGGCGCCCGCCCGGCCTTCGGCAGGGGCCAGGTTCGCGGGCAACCCATGGCTGTACCGGGCGTCGACCAACAAGGCCATCTGCCGGTCTAGCAGGTCGGCGACGCTCGCCACGGCGAGCTTGAGCGCATCCATCGCGAAGCCGACATGCCCGCCGTAGAAATGTCCGCCATGCATGATGTGCCCGTCGGTCGGATCGATGAGCGGGTTGTCGTTGGCGCTGTTAATCTCGTTCTCGAGATCGCGACGCACCCAGGTCAGCGCATCGGCCAGCACGCCGATGACGTGCGGGGCGCAACGGAGCGAATACCGGTCCTGCAGGCGGCCGATCCGCCGGCCGCGGACGACGCCCAGGTCGGCTCGCAACCAGGCGGCGACGGCCTGCTGTCCGGCGTGCGGCTTGACCGCGAAAAGCCGTCGGTCGAAGTGCGCCGGGTTTCCGTCGGTGGCGTAGCTGATCATCGCCGTGATGCGCGTGGCGGCGCGCACGAGATGCTCGGCGCGGGCATACGCAAGACAGGCGAGGCCGGTCATCACGGCCGTGCCGTTCATGAGCGCAAGCCCCTCTTTCGGAGCCAGCTTGATGGGCTTGAGCTTGGCGGAGCGCAGCGCGGCGGCGGCGGTCATCATCTTCCCTCCGAAGCTGGCTCGGCGGCGGCCCGTCATGACGGCGGCCACGTATGAAAGCGGCGTCAGATCGCCGCTCGCCCCGACCGAACCTTCGGAAGGAATCCTCGGGAGGACGCCTTGGTTGAGCATGTCGGCGAGCAGCCGAAGCAGTTCCGGCCTCACGCCGGAATAACCCAGGGCCAAGGAGTTAAGCCGGCAGGCCAGGACCGCACGGGTCTCTTCGGGCCCCAGCGGCGCTCCAGCCCCCACGCCATGATAGCGGATGAGGTTGTCCGGCAGACCGGAGACCAGGTGCTCGGGTATCTCAGTGGTACAATTGTCGCCGTAGCCCGTGTTGACGCCGTAGACGCACTGGCCGGACTCAAGGGCGTGCCGGAGCAGGTCGGCGCCTCGTTCGATGCGGGCGCGATAAGGGCGCGACTCCGTCAGACCGACCTTCCGGACGCCTTGCGCGAGAGCGATGACGCCTTCCAAGGTCAGCCGGGCGTTCCCGACGACGATCGACTTGTTACTTCTTCGGGGCATGGGGTGCAGGTTGTTTGCCGATTCTCCAGAAATCAAAGAAATTGAACCATTGCAGCGGGTAGGCCACGCATAGCTGCTCAAGACGACGGGCATAGCGGTCGGCCAGCCCGGCCAAGGCCTCCTGACGCGACGCCCGAGGGATCGTCACCTTGTCGGCGAATTTCTCGGCATAGACCTTGTAGCCGCCCCCCGAGGCGACGCAGAAGAAGAGGTACACGGGACATTCCAACGCGGCCGCCAGGACGAAGGGGCCACGGGGGAATTCCGCGGGGGCTCCGAGGAAATCGGCGACGACGGTCTGACCGTTCTCGCTCGCAGGCGTCCGGTCCCCGACGATGACGACGCACTCGCCGCGGTCGATGATCTGCCTGAGGCGCATGGCGGTCTCGGGCCCGAAGCTGCTCACGTGGATCAGGTCCTTGGATGACTCGGGCGCGGCCTTCTGGATCGTTCCGGTGAATTTGGCGGCGTTGGCGAAGTGCACGACGGCATGGAATCCCTTGAATCCGTAACGGGCGGCCACCGCGCGCATCATCTCCAGGTTGCCGAGATGGGCGCCGATGATGAGCGCTCCTTTCCCGTTCTCACGGGCCTCGCGCAGGAGTTCGATGTCAGGGAAATCGATCTTGTCCAACAGCGACGGATTGAGCCATGCCGTCATCTTGTCATGGGCGGCGAAACCGAAGGTCAGGTAAAGACGCCAGGCGCTGAACCATCCGGGCTCGGGCGTGCCCTCCCCGGCGAAAGCGCGCAGTCGGCGCAGGTAATCCAAGGTGGACTGGCGGGCCCGTCGCCCGGTCAGGAAGAAATAGGTGGCGACGAGGGGCGCGATCGGGAGGGCCAGCCAGCGTCCCAGATAACGGTGAACCCATGCCGTGAAGGCGAGACCCCAGCCGGACCCGCGCTCCTTCATGCGCGCCCAATGCTGGCCCCTGCCCGCCATGTCGTTCATGCCGAGCGCGCGACGGGTCAGCTGCCAGGGCATCGCGCAGACCAGCCGGGTGTGCATCCAGCTGATGCGCGCGTTATCCTCGAAGGGACGGAAGTGCGAACGTCCGTCGACCGGATAGGTCACGCGGACGGGGCGCCAATGCATGCCCACGCCGTGCCAGTGAATACGCACCATGATCTCGATGTCGAAATTCATGCGCTTCGGCAGCTCGTGACGGTCAAGCAGGTCGCAGGTCTGCGCCAGCGGGTAGAGCCGGAACCCGCACATGGAATCCTTGATCGTGAAGGACATCGTCTCGACCCAGACCCAGAAGTGCGTGAGATGACGGCCCAGCTTGCGGCCGAGGGGGATCGACTCGTCGTAGACCGGGTAGCCGCAGACCATGGCGTCCGGATTCTTCCGGCCCGCCTCGAAGAACCCGTCCAGCACGTCGAGGTCATGCTGTCCGTCGGCATCCACCTGCATCCCGTGGGTGAAGCCTGCGGCGAAAGCCGCGCGCAATCCGTCCATGACCGCGCCGCCTTTGCCTGAGTTGACCGGCAAGGTGATGAGACGGACCAAGGGTGCCCCACGGGCGATTTCGGCGAGGAGCCGCGCCTCCTCGGGCGAGCTGCCGTCATCGACGAGGAAGACTGGCAGGCCATGCGACGACAGCCTTGCCACCGTCGCGGCGGCGGCGCGGCCGTGATTATAGCAAGGGACGATGAAACAAGGATTGAAACTCATGTGCGGTCAGGCCGTTCGGAAGACTCCGGCCGCCTTGGGCTTGCCGGCGGCTTGGAAATCAAATTTCACCCCTCCGGCCGGCGTAAGGGAAAGAGCGAGCTGCAAGGACTCTCCCGGCCACACGGCGGCGTTGAACTTGAGATGATCGACGCCAAGGGAATCACCCTTCCAATCCAGGTACGCCTCGGCGCAGGTGGCGGCCCAGCTGATCAGGATGACACCCGGAAGAATCGGGGCTCCCGGGAAATGACCGGCGAAGAGCGGTAGGTCGTCCGGCACGGCGAGCTCGACGGTGACCGTCCCGGACTGTCGGCGATGACCGGCGAACCTTGGCCAGCTTTGGATTCCTCCGACGGAAGGTTCCGGCACGAAGAGCCTGCGCAGGACCTCGGCGGAGTGCTTCCCCCTGATGTCCGTCGGCAAGACGGGGACGAACCTATGCCGGCGCGGGATCACGACGGCATCGTACCGCGCAAGCATGAGACGGCGGACTTCCTCCCAGACGGCGGCGTAGTCCGCGCCATCCGAGGACAGCTCAGGAATGAGCACGGCCTGAGGCCGGGCATGCGGTTCAGGCTGCACCAACACGCATCGTTTGATCGCGGGATGACCTTCCGCGATCGCCTCCAGCTCCGTCAAGGAGACCCTGCGTCCTTCGACCTTGGCGATCCGGTCGGAACGGCCAAGGAGTTCGAACCGCCGATCTCCGACCATCCTCACCAGGTCGGAGGTTTGCTCGCAGCCCGCGGCGACGAACGGAGAAACGACCCTCAGCGTCCCGTCATCCTTGAGCTCAAGCCGGACCCCCGGAAACGCGGTCCAAGGAGCGCCATCGGACTCCTGTCTTCGCCATGCTATCCCTCCTGTCTCGGTGCTTCCATAGACCTCGACGGGAAAGCGCCAAAGCCGGGCGGTCTTCGCCTCCAACAGGCTGCCTGAAGAATAAATCTCCTTCAAGCGGTCCAAGGAGCGGACTTCCTCCGGCTGCATCCGTTGAAGCAAGGACGGACTGCTCACGAGCACGAAATCCCCGTCGCCCTTGATGCGGCTCGCGAGGGAGAATCCGTCGGCAAATGGCTTGGCGTCGAAGGGCCGGCCGGCCCAAAGCGGCCAGATGATCCGGAAGATGGCTCCGTAGATGAAATGATGCGGCACCGTCCCGATGACGACGGCGCGGCCCATCCGGCCTCCGAACAACGACTCCAGGAGCTGAGCCTCCCTCAGCAGGGCCTCGAACGGCCTGGTGACCGCCTTGGGCTTGCCGGAACTTCCCGAAGTGTAGAAAGTCACCCGTCCGCCGGATGCCGGCTTCCAGTCGTCGGTGCGGTCACCTGCGGCGACCTGCGCCGGCGAAAGGGCATCCGCTTCGGGATGCGCGTCGCTCACGCCCTTCAAGGTGGCGGCCTGATGATTCTGGGGGACGATGGCATGACGTCCGCTCAGGCAGACGGCGAGCAACTGCGCCGTGAATTCGTAACCGTCTTCGGCCGAGACGACCCACTCCTGTCGTCCGGAAGCAATCACGGCCCTGGCCCGAGCGCGCACATCCATGCGCAATTGGGCGACCGAGATGCGACGGTCTCCCTGCTGGCAGGCCAGCTCCTCATCCGGCCGGCCTTCGCCAAGGACTCGCGCCAGCTCCTGGGACGACATCGCCGCGCCGGACCGCACGATGAGCATCGGACGCAGCCAACGTTCTCCCAGCAGCAAAACGCCGATCAGGACGTACGAGATGACGCCGTTGTACAAAGCCCAGAGCTTGGCGTCGCCCCATGCGGCCGTTGCCGCGGCGAGCGTCCCGTTCAGCAGGAAGAAACCACACCAGACCTTGGTGAGCGTACGCGTATAGGCGACGCCCTCAGGCGGCAGGTCAGGCTCCTCGAGCCGGGCCAACCGTTCGATGGCGGTAGGTCCGCCGCCCAGGGTCGACCAGAAGTAAGCCAACAATCCCGCGTTGATGATCACCGGATACGCCATGGCGGCGAAACGGCTGTCGGTGACGACGACAACGACGGCCAGAATCGCCATCGCGACCGAGGCGCCGACATCGATCGCACGGTCGGAACGGCGGGCGAACCACAGGGAGGCTGACATGCCCGCGAGAGGCAAAGCCATCCAGCGAGGAGAGAGGAAGAAGATCAGGCAGACCATCGCGGCCGAGAGCAGGAAAGCCACCGCTGCGCCCGCCCTGCCCTTCATTGTCCGGATTCCGGCTCGGATTCAAGCGCCACCACGACCGTGATGATGTCAGCCACCGTACGGACGCCCTTGAAGACCTCGGGCTTGATCTTCTTTCCGGTCAGCTCCTGAAGCTCGAGGACGAGGTCGACGGCGTCCAGGCTGTCCAGTCCGAGTTCCTCGTAAAGCTTGCTCTCCAGCAGGACCTCTTCCGCAGGCAGGTTGAAATTCTTCGCGAAGATCTCCCTGATCTTCGTCAGTGCTTCGTCTTGGTTCATCTCAGAGCGTGCGATTGGCGGCCACGAAGGCCGCAAGGGTGGATACGGAGGCGAAATGCTTGCGGGGATCCTCGCTTTCCGCGTCCAATGAGATGCCGTAGCGCTTGCGGATCGCGACCCCGAGCTCGATGGCGTCGATGGAGTCCAGGCCCAGCCCCTCGCCGAACAAGGGGGCGTCATCCACGATGGACTCAGGCGTGACGCCTTCGAGCGCCAAGGTGGAGACGATCAAGGTCTTGATCTCAAGAGTCAAAGGGGTCATGCGGGGCGGCGGAAACGTCTGCTTTAGACACGAAAAACAGTTCCAATTGGCGAGTTAATTTTCGCACCGCCATGGGTCGCGGGAGATCGGCTATCTGAGCGGCCCAGGCCTCCGGCGCCACCTCGTCGAGGACGCGCAGTTCCAGGTCGAACCTCCGCTCCGGCACGTGATACCAGGGCTGCCCCTTGAGCAAGGTGTCAGGTTGGCAACGGATCAGGACGGGAAGGAAGGGCCGGCGCGTCGCCAGCATCAGATGGGCCGGCCCTCGCTGAAAAACAAGCGGGCGTCCCGGCGTCGTACGAGTGCCTTCAGGAAAGATAATAACAGGCTGGCCGGCTTCCATGGAACGGAGGCAACCGGCCACCAGCCGGTCGGATTCGGCGTTTTCGAGATAGCCGGCCGACCTCAGGGTGGGGCCGAGGGCGAGACTCCGGAACAGGGACGACTTGACCACGCAATTGGCCTCAGGAATCAGGCCCATCAGCACGACCACGTCGATCAAAGTCGGGTGGTTCGCGAAAACAAGCACGCCACGCGCGTCCTTGAGCTTATCCACGCCCTCGATGCTGAGCCGCATGCAACCCAAGCGAACGATCAGCAACGTGATGAAGCGGAAATAAAGCCTGACAAAACGACGGGTCTGACGACCTAGCACGTCGGGATCGCGCAGGAAAAGACGCAGGAGAGGCAAGAAAACGCACGAGAGGCAAAGGGCGCCGCAAGTGAACACGACAAAGCAGAAACCCGTCGCCAAAGTCCGCCAAAGCCGTCCCGGATCAAGCATTGCGCAAAAGTCGCCATGCCGACCCCTCCCGGCTCCAGCCACCTTCCCGCTCAAGCGCGGATGCCAAGGCAGGGAGCGCGGCCGTCTCATCGCCCGACTGGCTCGGACTCCTGATCAGACGATGCTCCGCGCCACCCTCCCCGATGAGCACGGCTAACGCGCGGACAGGCGACGGATCGACCTGACCGCGCCTGAAAAGCGTCGGCACGGGCGCGTCCGCGCTGATCAGAAGGACCGGAGCACGATGCTCAAGCCAGACTTGTGCCGCCTCCAGCAAGCCGTACCAGCACGAAGCCTCGCCGGCGGACAAGGCCAGCGCCGGCGAATGATCACGTCGGGCGATCGAATAGATGCCAGGAGTGGAGTTAAGCACGGACAACGCGAAGGACGCGGGAGATGGTCCGTCCGGAGATTCGGGGCGGAGCGATTCCATGATGCCGAGCGTCCTGGCCAGCTCACCATGCTGGCTTGCATAGACGACCCGGAAAGGATGGAGGCCGCCGGCGACGATGTCCGCCACGCCCAACGCCGCTCGCCCCTGGGGACTGAGACGTCGGCGCAGGAGCGGGTCCACGGACTTCAGTTCCGGAAGCTCCGAAGGAGCCCCTTCCCAATAATGCCAGCGCAGGACAGGGATGACGAGCGACTGGGCTGATGCCACCGACATCAGGGCTTGGAGGGCGCCGGCGTGCGAAGAGGATAGTGGACGAGCAATTCTTCGAAGACGGGATCCAGCTTGGTTTCGACGTGCTGGAACTTGGTCAACGCGAAGCCGCCCTTGCCGCGAAGGTGATACTCGGCGTAACCGACGAGGTCGCTGCGGTGATGCACCCAGAACTCGGCCGAGGAGAGGTATGTGGTGAGATCCCATGAGCGCAGGGCCGTATAGGTGACCACATAGGCGTCGCCGGCGGCGTCCGACTCCTTGATCACCCGCGTGGCGATGCCGCGGGATTCGAAGCTCTTACGCACATAGGGAAGGAAACCGGACATCGAGACCTTCGGGTTCTCGCGGACCAGGACTTCCTTCACGCCTGGATCCAGGGGCTTGACGGTGACCGAAGTGCAGCCGACCGAAACGAAAGCGACGCAGAGAGCGAGGAGAGGAAGGATTCGCATGGAGGCAGGCTTAGCGGTTGACAGGAGAGACAACAGCAAGTCGCACAGAGCGAAGGGGCGTAAGCGCATGCCGATAGCAAAATCCTCGGTGCTCCGCTGGCAAACCTTTACCATATTTGACTTTCAATATACGCAGCCTCTAGGGTCAGCCATGCGCCTGAGGTCTGCCATCGTCCGGTCCGTGCTGCTCTGCTCACTTCTGCCGGTCGCTTGGGCGGCGTCCGCCTCCCCCCTCGATGAAAAAGCCTGCCGTGAGGTCCTGGCCGCCGTCGCGCGCCCTCCCCTGCTCCGCGCCGACTTCATCCAGGAGAAGACCTTGCCTGACGTATCCCGCCCGCTGCAAGCCTCGGGAGAATTGGTGGTCTCGCTCCGACATGGCGTGATCCTTCGCACGCTGCGTCCGGAATTCGCCAAAGGCTCCAAGGTCATGCCGCTCGTCAGCACGCCCCCGCGTCCGTCCGACGTCGAAGCCCGCATCGGCTACCTGATCCAGTCCCTGCTGGCCGCCGATTATGCGCCGCTTTCCGAACTTTTCTCGGCGACCGGCGAACAGTCGCCCGGGCGCCTCCGCCTCAGGCTGATCCCTCGGTCAGGTGAACTTCGCAACGTCATCAACTCCGTCGAACTGACGTTCGGGGAGCACCTGGAAGAAGTACTCGTCGTCGAAGGAGCCGGCAGCGTGATCCGGCTTTCCTTCAGCCGCTTCGCCACCGCCCCGAAGCTGACGGAGGCTGAGATCGCCGAATTCGAGCGCGCCGCCAAGCGATGAGGAACTACGGGCGCATCGCCGTCTGGGCCTGCCTGCTGGGCCTGATTGGCTTCTGGCTCGCCGGCAAGATTCGCCAGGACGGCGTGATCAGGACGGACCTCCTCTCGCTGCTCCCGCGCGAATCCCAGCAGCCTTCGGCCGAAGCCGCCCTTGACCATCTGTCGCAGGCAGGCGGAAACCGGGCTTTCCTCCTGGTGACAGCCCGCACCCAGGACGAAGCAAGCAAGGCATCGGCGCTCGTTGCGGATCGGTTACGCGCGTCGGGATCCTTCCGGTACGTCCTGCACAAGGTGCCTCCGCCTGACCTCAAGGAAGTCCTGGGGTTCTTCGGGCAGACCCCGACGGCCCTCCCTCCGGCCGGCCGCACCTTACGCGAGGCGTTCCTCGAAAGATGCTACGGCGCCTTTTCCACGACGGGCACGCTCTCGCTGTCCGCTGATCCGTTCGGTTCCGCCTCCGCCTGGGTCCGTCAGATCCCCTGGCCCCAGGCGCAGCTGAAATGGGACGATGGGCTGCTCGTCGCCCGCACCGGGCAGGGAGAGTCCGCCGTGCTCATCATCACCGAACCGTCGGGTCCTGCCGGAGATTTCTCCGTCCAGCAGCATGTCGTGCGCGGGATTGATGAAGCCGAGAAAGCCCTGCGCGCCCAGCATCCGGACTCGCGCGTGCTTCGCATGGGCGGGATTTTCTACGCCGAGTCCGCGCAAAGGTCGGCCCGCACGGACACCGACCGCATCAGCATCGGATCGGTCATCGGGGTCGTCCTGATCATGCTGCTTTTCTTCAGGTCTTTCGCGATGCTGCTCTGCGGCGGCGTCAGCATCGCCGCCGGCGTCCTCGCCGGAGCGGCCGGCGTCGTCCTGGTCTTCGGAGAAATCCACCTGATCACCTTGGTCTTCGGCGTCAGCCTCATCGGCGAGGCGGCCGACTATTCCATCCAGCTCGTCTCCGCCCGCCTGTCCGCGGACGAGAGCAACGAAGGCCACTGGCTGCCCAAGGTCCTGCCGGGACTCTGGATGGCCCTGGCGACCAGCCTGCTTGGCTACGCCGCGATGACCTTCGTCCCCCTCCCGGCCATCCGTCAGATCGCGGTCTTTGCGCTGGTCGGACTCACCTCCGCCTTCGTTTCAGTCCTGCTGCTCGGCCCTGCCTCGGTCCGCCTGCTTCGCGGAGGCCGCGTCGCGCCCGTCTTCGGCTGGTTGGCCACGGGGCTCATCAAGCTCGGTTCGAAGCTTGGCAGAACCAGCGTGACCATGGTCGTCGTCTTCACGACCGGGGGCCTGCTGCTGGCGGCGCGCACCGACGTCGAAGACGATGTGCGCAGCCTGATCCAACGACCCGGCGAACTCCTGGCGCAGGAAGAAGCCGTGAAGAAGGCCCTCGGAGCCGGACTCTCGACCCAATTCATCCTGATCAATCCCGAGGGAGGCTCAGATGAGGCATGCCTTAAGACGGAAGAGTCGCTTCGCTCCAAGCTGCGTAGATGCCGGGAGAATAGCGCCCTCGCGTCTTGGACAATGATGGCGGACATCATTCCTTCCGGGGAAAGGCAGAAATCCCTGCACGCCGAGCATCTGATGAAGCTCAAGGTTGAAGACGCCGCCTTGCGAGCCGCCTTTACGGAGGTGGGATTCAAGCCCGCCCCGCACCACGTTCAGCCGACCTTCACCCCACTTTCGGTCGAAAACTTCCTGCGCCTCAACGCCTCACACCCTTTCCGCCATCTCCGCTTCACGCACGCCGGCAAGACCTGCCATATCATCACCCTCGCCGACGTGACGGACCCGACGATGCTGCGCGCGGAGCTTACGGGCGTTCCGGGATGCCTGCTGGTCGACAAGCCGGCCGCCGTAAGCGAACTGCTCGGCGATGTCCGCCGGCTCGGAGTGATCTGGCTGGCTTGCGCCGTGACGCTCACTTACGGCATCCTCCTGCTCCGATACGGCGCGGGCCGGGCGGCGCTGATGATCCTACCCACGCTGGCTGGCCTGACCTGGGCGCCGGTCCTCGGCGCGACCTTGGGCGTGCCCTTTACGGTCTTCAGCCTCATGGCCCTGCTGCTGGTGCTCGGAGTCGGCGTGAACTACTCGATCTTCCTGTGGGAAGGAGGCACCCGGTCCCGGGCCGCGCTGGCCGGGGTCATCGCCTCTAGCGTCACCACCCTGCTCTCCTTCGGACTGCTGGCCTTCTGCTCCATGCCCGCGCTCGCATGGCTGGGTGCCACCTTGAGCTTCGGCATCCTCCTAGCGCTGATCCTGACTCCGCTGGCCTTGGCGGAACCAGGAAAGAACGCCTCCTCTTCGCTTCAAGATAAGGATTCCATAAGGTCGGAGAGCCGTTAACACCGACAAGCCCATCAACTCCATGCGAAAAATCTTCTGCTTGTTGTTCCTTCTCGTCGGCCTGGCTCTCGCCGGGTGCTCCGCCGGCCCCAGCAGAATCGAAGGCGTCGACACAGGGATGTCCAAGGCGGAAGTGGTCGCCGTGATGGGCGAACCGCGCACGACGACCCTGATCGCCGGCTCCGAGTACCTGACCTTCAAGGTCTGGAGAAGCTTCTGGCGCCGTCAGCCCGGCAACTACCGCGACGTCCATTACGTCCGGCTGGCCGGAGGCCGGGTGGCGGAGCACGGCGACATCCGGACCCTCCCGGAATCCATCCGCACCCAGATTAAGGAATAACTTTAGGTTTTTTAAAGAATATAGAGATTGCATACCCTCTCCCCGTTTCCTACTAGAAGATTGCTATGAAAAAACTGCTCCCCCTCCTCCTCGCCGCCCCGCTCCTCACCTCCCAGGCCAAGGCCGCCGGCAACGACGTCCTCGACCCGCTCGCCCCGGCCTACAGCTTCGTCGGACTTTCCTACGCCGGCGGAGACTACGGCTACTCGGCCGCCCAGATCGACGCTTCCGTGGCTCTCGGCAAGGTCCCTTATCTATTCGCGCTCGGCACCGTCGCCGGCAGCGCTGACGTCGGTGACACCGATGTCTACGGTCTTGGCATCGGCTTCCGCATCCGCACCAGCGAAGCGACTTCGCTTGATATCGACCTGGCCTACGCCCAGCAGCAGATCGACGGTTACGATGACAACAACATGCTAGGCGTTGGCCTTGGTTTCCGTGCCGCCCTTGGCGACCGCTGGATCCTCATCGCTCGCGCCCGCTACTTCATCTCGAACATGACGGTCATCAACAATACGCTGTACGCCGACGACTTCGCCGAACTCAGCGTCGGACCCAGCTTCTACGTGACCGACCGCTTCTCGATCGACGTCAGCCTGCGCAAGCTCATCGGTCAGTACGATGACTTCCGCTACACCGTCGGTGGATCGTTCCACTTCTAAGCCTTAGCCTCATAGCCCTCCAGGGCCGGCTTCGCGAGAAGCCGGCCCTTTTCTTTTTGAGAGGTTGCAGGTCCGAACACGGCGGCGAGGTCGTTGAGAAGAAAGTCTTAAGGACTTCCGGCACTTCGCCCGCCAACGGGTCGTAAACGGCACAGGAGGCCCGTTTGTCATCTCCGCGAGGCAGACCCACGCTCCCGACATTGATGACCGTCTTAAGGCCTTCCTCGAGGCGATACACCCCTGACTTCGGCCAGGCTACCGGGTTCTCCCTGCCCTCGGTCCAGATTTCTGTGACATGGGTATGTCCGACGAAGCATAGCGGAGCCTTCTGAGCGGCGAAGTGAGCCTTCAGCGCCCGAGGAGTCAGCAGGTAGTCGAAGACCGCATCGGGGTTCAGGGAAGCATGAGCCAGCTGGACACCCTCATGCCGCCCGCTCGCCCAAAGCATCTATTTAAGTCTTTTAAATTAATACATTTAATACACAAGAACATCAAACCACCCCATGGACGCCGCCCCAGCGTCCGCCATCTACCCCCACGAAACATGCGCAGAACGCATCCTCGCTGCTGGCTGATCCTCGCCGGCATGCTCTCCTTCCAGAAACTCCTGGGCGATCCCCAGCCGGCCCCCCCGTCCCTTCCGACCGCTCCAACCGTGACCGCAGGACAGGTCTCGATCACGACGACGGCCCCGGGAGTCATGAACGTCAATCAATCCAGCTCACGTTCGAACATAACCTGGCAATCCTTCAGCATCGGAGAGAATGCATCGGTCAACTTCAACCTGCCCGGAAAAGACTCAGTGGCGGTGAACCGCGTATCCGGAAAAGAGGGATCGGTGATCGCCGGCAGACTGACCTCCAACGGACAGGTCTTCGTCAGCAACCCTAACGGCATCCTTTTCACCCCTAAGGCGACGGTGGAAACCGCGGGCTTTCTCGCCACCGTGCATCAGCTGACGGAACTAGGCGAGGACGGCCGGGTATCGCTATCCGCGCCGGGCGCGGGAACCATCGTGAACGCCGGGAAGATCGCATCCCTGCCCGAGGGATACGTGATCCTGGCCGGCATCAAGGTCAGCAACCAGGGCGCGATCAGCACGCCCGCGGGAACATCCGCCATGGTGGCGGGTGAGCAGATTGACCTCAGATTAGGCATGGGCCTGCCCGTCGACATCAAGATCAACCGAGGACATCTGGAAGCCTTGGTCGAGAACCGACAAGCGATCATCGCAGACGGTGGCGCCATCGTCATGACCGCCAAAGGGGCCGAACAAACCCTTTCGGCCGCGGTCAACAACACAGGGGTGCTTCAGGCTCGCACCGTCGAACGCCGCAACGGGCGCATCCTGCTGACGAGTGACGGCACCGCCGTCGCGGCCGGCAGGATCGACGCATCCGCGCCGAATGGCGGCGACGGGGGCATCGTCGAGACCTCCGCCCCCACCCTTTCGATCGACCCCAGCATCAGCGTGACGACCCTGTCCGAGGGCGGACGCTCGGGCACTTGGCTCATCGATCCGGTCGACTTCACCATCAGCAGCGGGACCGCCGCCCTCTCCGTCTCCGGGATAGGCGCTACGACGCTTTCGGCCAGCCTTGAGCTCGGCAACGTCTCCATCGCCACCGCGCCGACCGGAGGAGGCAACGGAGACATCTTCGTCAACGCACCCGTTTCCTGGGCCGCGAACAACAAGCTCACCCTTTCGGCCCACGGGAACATCTACGTCAACAGCCCGATCACGGCGTCCGGCGCCAGCGGTTCGGTGATGTTCGAATTCGGACTGGGCGCGGTTAGCGCCGGAAACCTCGCCGACTATCACGTACGCGCGCCCATCAACCTAAGGGCCGGCAACAACTTCAGCACCCGACGTGGCAGTGACGGATTGATCAACCAATTCCTGGTGGTGACGTCACTGGGCACCTTCGGCGACAACTCGGGCACCACGCTCCAGGGACTTCAGCCCTACCTTAACATCTATCCGCCCTACGCCTATGTTGCGATCGGCGCGGATATAGACGCGACCGCGACTGCTTCCTGGGATTCGGGCCGTGGATTCCTTCCCCTGGACTCAGGCTTCATGCAGGAACTGACCGGACTAGGTCATCGGATCGATGGCTTGCACATTTCTCGCACGTCAACGACAAGCGTCGGGCTATTCTCCGCAAGCTTTGGCGTCATCAAGGACCTGGGCATCACCAATGCTTACATTTCGGGAGGAAGAAACGTCGGTCCGATTTCCGGCGACGGCGGTAATACGGCGTTCATCAACTGCTATACTTCGAACTGCGAAGTACGTTCCAACTCGAACGGACCTGTATCAGTCGGGGGCATCGCCGGAGTCGCCCGCTACGTCGCGGATTCATATGCCGAGAATGTCTTTATTCATGCCTCCAATGGATATCGGGCGGGCGGCATCACCGGCACGACGATCGTGAACACAGTTGGAGGTTACCTGAACGACCTGCCCAATAACTTGATCACGCGATGCTGGACATCTGGCATCATCCACGGCGACAACCAGCTCGGAGGAATTGTCGGGACGAATTTCGGGCACATTTCAGACTCATACTCGGTTGCCTACGTCTATAGCGATTACGTTGGCCGCTATGACGTGGGCGGTCTCATCGGCCAGAACTGGTACGGAAGCGCGGCCAACTGCCACAGCATGTCAAACATCGTCGGAACCTCACAAGGAAACTTCGGTTCGACCTATTTCATCGACTGTTATTCCAGCTTTCAATCGGCCCAGTTCGTGTATCCGAACAACGGGACGACGGTAACCGGAATCAGCACTTTCGGAAACGCTCCCCGGGCTCAGTCTTCCTACACCAATTTCGATTTCACGAACACATGGTGGATGAAAGAAGGCTTCACCCGGCCGATGCTGCGCAGCGAAGCCCGCAGCTACGTGATGAACAGCCATCAGCTTCAGCTCATGAACCTCAATCCGGCCGGCACCTACGTGCTTGGCCGCGACCTTGACCTGACGCTCGACCTGATCGACAACCTGGCTTACTACCGCAACATCTGGAGCGGACAGGGCTTTGCTTCCATCGGCGACGCCGCCACGCCCTTCACCGGCTCCTTCGACGGCATGGGTCATGCGATCAATTCCCTGGTGATCGACACGCCCGCAGCGAATGCGGTCGGCCTCTTCGGCACGGTCGCCGGCGGCAGCATCCGCAACATCACCCTCACGAATGCGGATGTGAGCGGCAACCAGGATGTCGGCATGCTCATCGGACTCAACGATGGCGGCGTCATCAACCTGGCCCGCGCCGCTGGCACCTCGACAGGCGCCAGCCGCGTCGGCGGACTGATCGGACGCACGATCGGAGCATCCTCCATCAGCGACTCCGCGTCGGGCGGCGTCGTCAACAGTTCCGGCAGCCGGGCAGGCGGCCTCATCGGCGAGGTGAACTCCGCGGCTTCCTCCATCAATCGCAGCTTCTCCACGAGCGCGGTCACCGGAACGACCCAGGTGGGCGGCTTGGTCGGCTATCATGTCGGCGACATCTTCGATGCCTACGCCCGCGGCAATGTCACCGGCACGTCGGAAGTCGGAGGTTTCATCGGAAGGATCGATGCCGGCACCGTCTCCCGCGTCTACTCCCGCGGACGGGTCTCCGGAACCAGCTTGCTGGGCGGACTCGTGGGAGTCCGCGACGGCTCCGCGAATTTCTCGTACGCCTACTGGGAACTCGAAAGCAGCTACCAATCCGCCAGCGCCGCCGGAACCTCGTTCACTTACTCCAACAAGACCAAGCACTCGACCTATGCCGGGTTTGATTTCGCGAACATCTGGGGAATCAGCGTCAACCTGAGCTATGACGACACCTATCCGGAACTGCGCTCGCTGACCTCCGGGCAGTACCTGCAGACCCCCATCTACGTGAAAGCCAACGCAGGCACGAGCGTCTACGGACAGCTGCCGACCATCGGCTATTCCCTGTATTATCAGCCTGACGGTTCGGGATCTGCCGTGACCGGAGCCACGATCAGCGGAAGCCCGACCTGGAACGGCGCCCCGGGCACCGCTTCTTCCGTAGGTAACTACGGCATCACCTATGTCTCGGGACTGAACATCACGTTTGCGAGCGGCTATCATGCCATCCTGGGCGAAGTTCCGACGACCTGGCAGGTGACGCCCAGGCCGGTCACCTTCACCGCCGCGTCCGCGAGCAAGACCTATGGCAACCTCGACCCTGCCTTCTCCTTCACGACCCAGCCGACGGGTCCCGGAGTCGGCTTGGTCAATTCCGACGTCACGACCGGCAGCATCACCCGTGCCGCAGGTGAGAACGTAGGATCTTACGCCATCACCCGCGGATCGCTGAGCGTCACGAATGCGGGGAATTACGACATCACCTTCGTTCCTGGCTCGTTGACCATCGGTCAGCGTGCGATCTCGCTGGCCGGCATCGCGGCCACGAAGACGTATGGCGACCTCGACCCGGCTTACGGCGCGAACATCACCGCAGGCTCCCTTGGTTCTGCGACGGTCTCTGACACGCTGTCTGACCTGACCGGCATGCTGACGCGAGCCGCCGGCGAATCGGTCGGGAGCTATGCAATCGCCCTCGGAAGCGGCACCAAAGCCTCCAACTACTCCATCAGCTACCTTCCCGCCAATCTCACCATCTCACCCAGGGCCATCAGCCTGCGGGCTGACATCCTGAGCAAGGTCTACGGAACTCCCGACCCGACCTTGAGCGTGTCGATTACTTCGGGCACGCTCGCCTCGGCCGCCGTGACCGACACGCTTGCGGAAGTGACCGGTCAGCTGTCCAGGGCTAGCGGCCAGTCGGTGGGCAATTACGCCGTCTCGCTTGGTTCGGGCAGCAAGGCAGGCAACTATGCGATCACCTTCATCCCCAACGACCTGACCATCACGCGGCGGGCGATCACGATCACCGCCCTGCCCGCCTCGAAGCGCATCGGCCAGGCCGATCCGGCTTTGTCGTTCTCGGCGGAAACGGCCAACGGCAACCGCGGCCTTCTGGCCGGCGACAGCATCATCGGCACGCTCACCCGAGCCTCCGGTGAGAATCAGGGCGCGTATGCCATCAGCCAAGGCAGCGTGACGTCGGCCAATAATGGCAACTACACGATCAGTTTCCTCGGCGGAACGTTCACCATCAACGGCAACGAAAAGCTCTTCCATGGCATCGAAGACCAGGCCAAGACCTTGCAAGCCGAAGTGCTGGGCAGGCCCGTGGTCATGAGCGACCAAGCCGATGTTTCATCCCGGTTCATCGCGCTGCTCCCCGACGGAGACGATTCCGACTTCAGCGGCCAAGTGCTCCGTCCTTCCGACGTCCGCAAGGCACGGGTCGTGAAGAAATCCAGGATCACCGTGCAAGAAGGCGGAGTCAGGCTTCCGGCGGCCGTCAACCAGCTGTTCTACCAGGGATCCCAGCCGTGAACACCTTGCCTACCTATTCCATGAAGATGCTCACACGCTCCGTCCTGCTTGCGGCCGCCCTGCTCCCGCTTTGCCAAGCATCCGGACAACCCGCGATCGGGGAAGCCCTCCGCACCGGCGACCTGCAGCTGCCTAGGCCGCCCAAGGCGCAGCCCGCTGAGCCTGCCCTGACTTCGCCGCAGATCACGCCCAAGGCCGCCTCCGCGGACCGGATCAGCGTGCGAAAAATCAACATACGGGGCAACCGGTCCGTCGACGCCTCGGAATTCCACCCCCTGGTCACCCGGCTCGAGGGCAAGGAACTCACCATCGGAGAGCTTGAGGATGCGTGCGCACGGATCACCGAAACCTACCGGAAACGGGGATACTTCCTGGCCCGCGCCTATCTTCCCGCGCAGGACGTCACCGACGGCGTCCTTTCGATCGAAATCGCCGAAGCCTGGCTGGAGTTCGTCAGGATCGACAACCAAAGCCTGGCCTCCAACGGGGCCATCCGAAGGAAGTTCTCCGCCATCGAAGTCGGCGACGTGATCACTACGGACAAGGTGGAAGAAGCCATCGCCGCCGTCTCCGAGCTGGCCGGCATCGTGATTTCGGAAGTCAGCGTCAGCCCGGGCCTGAACCAGGGTGCGACCATCATCAACCTGACCACCGGCGCCACCGCCGCCTTCACGGGGGCGGCCTACGTGGATAATTACGGCGTCCTCTACACCGGCCAGCACCGCTTCGGCTGCAACCTCAGCTACGCCAGCCCTTTCCAGGCAGGCGACTTGCTCACGTTCGCAGGCATCACCACGGAGCAATCCGGCCTGACCAGCTACCTGTTTCGCTATGATCGCCCCATCGCTCGCCGATGGGATGCCGCCATCAACCTCTCCAGGACCAATTACGCGCTCGGCGATGCCTATGCGGCCCTCGGCGCGCAAGGTTTCGCTGACACCGTCGAGGCCGAACTAACTCGCACGCTGAAACAAGGAAGAGGCTTCAAGCATCATGTCAGCGCCTCCCTCGGACATCGCAGGCTGGAAGACGAGATCACGACGACCCAGCTGACGACATCCCGGCAGGACACCTTCGCGAGCCTGGCCTATCATTACCGAAAGGACCACGAGCATACGCTCCAGGGAGCCCAGACCAGGGCCTTCGTCAGGCTGACCGCCGGAGACATCAGATTTGAGGATGCCGCCTCCGGCTCGATCGACGCCGCCGGCGCCCGCACCCAAGGATCCTACCAGAAGATCGATGCGATGGCGTCGCATGAGCTTGTCCTGAACGAGGACTTCTCCCTGCATCTCTCCAGCCGCGCCCAACTGAGCCTTGACGGCAAAAACCTCGATGGCTCGCAGAAGATCGGCCTCAGCGGATTCGACGGTGTACGGGCCTATTCGCCTTCTGAAATGCTCGGCGACAATGGTTATCTCCTGCGCACCGAGCTCCGCGCGCACAGCTGGGCTAGGAACGAGTTTTCCGTCCTGCCCTTCCTATTCCTGGATAACGCACGTGCCTCCGGCGGCAACAGCTCCTCGCCCGTCATCGGGCGCAGCATCTCCGCGATGGGCCTAGGCATGACATGCGGCGAAGGAGCTTGGCGGTTGAATCTGGAGTTCGCGCATCGCCTCGACAACAGCCCCCCCGTCTCCGAACCGACTTCAGACAGCAGGATCTTGGCGAGATTGGCGGTATTTTTCTGAAACGCAGAAGGTAGCAAAAGGGTCAGGCTACTAGGTGGTAGCCTGACCCTTTCGGGTTAGGTCGCACCTATAGCCTGGTACGTTCAAGATGTCCAAAGCCTGGCCGCGCAGCCTGGTATCCTCTTAAGGGTACACCTTCAGCATTGCGTCATGCCTTCGTCGGCTTTTCCGGCAAGGTCAGCCACATGACCAGATAGACGAGGAAGAGCGGCGTACAGAAGGCGACGCGCGGGATCAGGACATGGACATCCCATTTATGCGCCAGGCCGGCGCAGACGCCTCCGACCAAGTTGTCGTCGGAGCTACGATAGAAACCAGGGTTGGCTCCGCCGACGCCGGCAACCGCGTGGGCGGGCAGACGAGGCGGCGAACCTGCTTCGGCATAGATGGCGACTGCCTCCTGACCACTCACGACGAAATTTACTCTGATGCCCGCCAGCGGGTGCGAAGCCGGGCTGCGCCATTCGGCGCCTCGGAACGCATACCGTACGCCGTCGTCACCCAAGATCAGGCCCGAAGAGGCCGAGACGTTGAAATCGAGGACCTTGCCGGCGACGGAGACTCCGGCCCCAGCAGAAGGCAGCGAGGCACCGGCGAGACGCTGGGAGACCAAGACCCAGCCGGACATGCCATTCGTCCAGCAGTGATCGGTCGGAAGAACCACCCCCGCCGACACCATCGCGGAGAGGCGTGATTCGGCCACTTCCTGGATGATCTGTCCGTTGCGCGAAATCTTGAAGACGGCCTGATTCGAAGGGGTCACGGCCGGCGCCGGCTTCGAGACCTTAGGGGGCAGCGCCGGCGGCGGTTCGACGGCAACCGGCTTGGGCTCCGCGGGCTTCGAAACCGCAGTCTTGGCCGGTTCAGGCTTGGAGGGAGCGGCGGAGACGGGGGCTGGGGGACGCCCGTTGGGGTTGAACGGCCTAATCGGACCGACGGGCCGCATCTGCTCAGGACCGGAACCGCCCTCCGACTTGGTAAAGCGGACCCCCCAAGCCTCATGATTGATGTCGCTGGTGATGTCCCACAGCAGTTCAGCCAGTTCCTCCTTTTCGGCGATGTTGCGGAAGACGGCGTTATCCAGGCGTCCGAGCTGGATGACATCCCGACCGTTCGCAATGGGGATCCAATGGACGGGAATGCGGTGGATGCCCTGCTTGGCGAGGTTCTCAGGGGAGATGATCTCCTCATCGCCCATCAGGGAATACGGACCGGAGACATAGCCCACGGCATGGAGGTGATGGTTCTCGCTCTCCAGGAAGACATAGTCGCCGACCTTGGCCTCATGCGCCATGCGCCAGACCTGCGCGCCGAACTGACTTCCATAGCCTTTGAAAAGCGAGCCGGCTTTCCCCTCTTCGACGGCCTCTTCGGGAGTCAGGCCGGCGGGGTCGAAATTAGTGAGGGAAAAACTATAGGTGCCGTTGGCGAAATGCTGCTCGGGGAGGGGGGAAACACCCTCTTCCTTCGCGTTCTTGCCGGCCTTGGCGAACCAGATGCGCAGGTGAACGCCGCCTTCGGGGCGGGCAAAGAACGTACGGGGCTTTCTTTCGCTCATGAATGTGGGCCACCCTAGATGCTAGTTAGGTTCTATTAGGCAAACCCAGACCACAGGACCGACCCGCCAGACCTGGAGCCTGGCCAGCCGTTTGACATACGGCCAGCCGTGGGCACACCGACGGCCCTACCCATCATGTCCACCCCTGAAGCTACCTCCCCCACCCCGAACGCCGATGCCGCGGCCATCGCCACGCTGCTGCTGAGCCGCGGCAAATACTTCATCAGCTCGAAGTTCGACACGACCATCACCCCGGATGAGGGCGAAGGCCCCTACGTCTGCACCTACGCCGGCGTCGTGCGTGATCGCACGCCAGACAACCTTTACTTCCTGGTGGACATCTTCGGGTCGGCCTTCGAATTCACCACCGGCGAAGACGTGGTCCTCGGCCAGCGCCTGATGTCGCTGGAGCAGCTCGCTCGGGCCACCTTCTACCCTGATTTCGAGACCATGCAGACAATCGCGGCCGATCACAGCGGCTTCATAGATTCGCTGAATATCGACTGAGATATAATGGGGTCAGACCCTATTAATGGGGTCTGACCCCATTACGCAGGCAGAGGCTGAAGTGGCTGACGCTGCCGGCGTTAAGCTTACGCACGACCCAAGGGAGTGATGCCGTGGTTAGCCTGAACATCTGGGCGGCGATCGACATTTTCCACGCTCTGACTCCATGTTCGCGGGCGACATCTGCCTCAGTCATACCTGTATCAGCTAACAGTTGAGCGAAGGTGGCCTCGGTGTGGCGATCCTCGAGCGCCTCCATCTCAGCCTGATTGAATCCCG
>JACCDV011280286.1_pt1 | contig 26305 bp, 28 predicted proteins | sample 7446131 | NCBI WGS metagenome assembly JACCDV01 (sample SAMN15323448, study PRJNA562643) | freshwater metagenome | isolation source: river surface water | place: USA:Blue River Watershed | collected 2017-08-17
ACTACCCAATTTGGGCCAGCATCATCGGCTTGCCGCCTACGGATACTGCTGCGCAATAACTCTGAGGCTTGCCCAATCACGCTGTTATGTTCGGTTGGGCATCAAGATTATAAAAGTGATAAATAAACGCAACTGGGAGGCGATACACGGATTTGTGTTGCCTGGAGAGTTTCAGCGTTTCTGTGCTCCTTTCGAAGAGTTGGGGGACAACGCTGCTATTTCAGGAAATCAATGGGGAACTGATTAGGAACTGATCAAGGAGCTTTGGCGATATCTCCAGTTCCTTCATCCCGACCCGGTGTCCGATGAACCGGACGCGTTGGATCGGCCACCTGCCAATCGCAGAGTAAAGTTCATGGCCATGGACAAATAAACACGCATATATGCGTTGCTAAACTTCTTAGAACACCATAAAATGCGACTTAAATGAAATCCTTGTCTCCTGCCCCGCTGCCTGTCACGCGCAGCCTGACCCGTCTGGGCCAGGCGATTTCGCTTGCGCGTCGGCGCAGGCACCTGACACAGGAAGATCTGGCAGAACGCATTGGCGCATCTGCCCACACCGTGCGGCGAATGGAAGCTGGCCACCCTGGCACCGCACTGGTTCATTTCGCCCGGGCATTGCAGGTGTTTGGCGAGCTCGACAAACTCGATCAACTGCTAGACACCCCCCAAGACATCATTGGCCTGACCTTGATGGATGAGAAGTTGCCTCAGCGCGTTCGCAAGTCCCGAAAATCACCGGAGTCCGGAGCGTTTTGATGGCCACAAAACCTGCTTTCAAACAGGCGAGCCTGCGCACCCAGATGGACGTCTTTCTTGGCAAGACGGAAAAGCCGCTGGGACGGCTCATCTTCGTCAAGGACGGCCAACGGGAGTTCTCTCAATTCGCCTACAGCGACGATTGGCTGGCAGATGCCCAGTTCTTCGACGTCTCTCCCGACCTCAATCGTCAAAGCGGCTACCAACTGCGCAAGCCTCCGACCAAGAACGACACCTGCTTCTTTTTAGCCTTGGCGGATACCGAGCCAGATGCGTGGGGCCGTAGGGTGATCGCGCGCGCACATGCCAAGGCACGCGCCAAAGATGCGTCGCTCGGGCCACTGACCGAAGCGGACTACCTCGCTTGCGTGGATGATTTCAGCCGAGTGGGCGCGCTGCGGCTGCGAGATGAGAACGGACACTACCTGCGCAACGTGGCCGATGGTGCGCGATCAACGCCTGCATTTTTGGAGCTGGAAAAAATCCTCCTGGCATCCCGCGCAGTGGAAATGAGCAAAGAAACGGCCGAAGACTTGGCCTACCTTCAGGGCAAAGGAACATCCCTGGGAGGCATGCGCCCCAAATGCACCATCCTGGATTCAGATGGCGCTTTGTCGCTGGGCAAGTTTCCCAGCGTGAACGATGAGCGCTCTGTCACGCGCGGCGAAGTGTTGGCACTGCGACTGGCCCAGCTGGCAGGCATTGACAGTGCGCAAGCACGGATCGTGATGGTTCAGGACCAGCCGGTTGCCATGATTCGTCGCTTTGACCGCACATCCGAACAGCATCGCATCCCCTACATCTCAGGCGCGACGCTGCTACAAGCCAACCGTGACGACGAGCATTCGTACACGGAAATCATCGATGTGATGCGCTCCAAGTGCGAGAATTTCAGGGATGACGCCAGGCAGTTGTGGCGACGGTTGGTGTTCAACCACCTGATCACGAACGTGGACGACCACTTGCAGAACATCGGGTTCCTGTACAGCGGAAACAACCAATGGCGACTGGCACCGGCTTTTGATTTGAACCCTTTTCCCGACAAGGAGCCGGAATCCAAGACTTGGCTCAGCGAAGACAGTGGGCCGATCACTTCGATCCAGCAACTGCTAGGTCAAGCCGCCCGCTTCGAGTTGTCGCAGCCCCAAGCGCAATCCATCCTTGAAGAGGTGGCCTCAGCGGTCAAGCGATGGAAAGATGTGGCAAGCTCAGCAGAGGTTGGACTGCAGGCGCACGAAGTCAATGACTTCAAGCCTGCATTTAAAAGCGACATCAAATAAGTGGCTGCGTATTCCTGTATTGACCTGGCGGTTTCTGCACAGGAATTCTCCAGGTCAATACAGCTGGACCACCGCAAGCCAGGTGTTCAGCGCCTGAGGCCACAAAAAAGCCGCCTGGCCCGGGGGCGGCGGCTTGTGGGTGATGGGGAATGGTCGGAGCGGCGGGATTCGAACTCGCGACCCTCTGCTCCCAAAGCAGATGCGCTACCAGGCTGCGCTACGCTCCGACGGGTTTGATTCTACCCGCTGCCCGCCCCCCCACAGGGCCCCGGCGCACAAAAAAACGCCCGGCCATGTGGGCCGGGCGATGCGGGGCCCAGGGTGGGCCGCTGCGGGCGCTGCGATCAGCTGCCGCGCGTGACGGGCATTTCGACCTCGCCCTTGAGGAACAGCTGCTTGGCCAGCTCCAGCTTGGCAATGGCGGCGCGGTGGACTTCGTCGGGGCCGTCGGCAAAGCGCAGCGTGCGCTGGTGCACATAGGCATAGGCCAGCGGGGTGTCTTGCGACAGGCCGGCACCGCCGTGCGACTGGATGGCCCAGTCGATGATCTGCAGGGCCATATTGGGCGCCACCACCTTGATCATGGCGATCTCGGCCTTGGCCACCTTGTTGCCCACGGTGTCCATCATGTAGGCGGCCTTGAGCGTGAGCAGGCGGGCCTGCTCGATCATGATGCGCGACTCGGCAATGCGCTCGTGCCAGACGCTGTGCGCCGAGATTTTCTTGCCAAAGGCCACGCGGCTGTCCAGGCGCTTGCACATCAGCTCCAGCGCGCGCTCGGCCATGCCGATGGTGCGCATGCAGTGGTGGATGCGGCCCGGGCCCAGGCGGCCTTGCGCGATCTCAAAGCCACGGCCTTCGCCCAGCAAGATGTTGCTGACCGGCACGCGCACGTTCTCGAGCAGCACCTCCATGTGGCCGTGCGGCGCGTCGTCGTAGCCGAACACCGTGAGGGCGCGCAGCACCTTGATGCCCGGGGTGTTGGCGGGCACCACCACCATCGACTGCTGCGAGTGGCGCGGCGCCTCGGGGTCGGTCTTGCCCATCACGATGAAGATGGCGCAGCGTGGGTCGCCCGCGCCAGACGACCACCACTTGCGGCCATTGATCACGTACTCGTCGCCTTCGCGGCGGATCTCGCACTGGGGGTTGGTGGCGTCCGACGAGGCCACCGCCGGCTCGGTCATCAAAAAGGCCGAGCGGATCTTGCCCGCCAGCAGGGGTTCGAGCCACTGGTCCTTGATGGCCTCGGAGGCGTAGCGCTCCAGGGTTTCCATATTGCCCGTGTCGGGCGCGGAGCAGTTGAAGACCTCGGCCGCAAAGGGCACGCGGCCCATGATTTCGCACAGCGGGGCGTATTCGAGGTTCGACAGGCCTTGCGGGGCGCGCGGCGAGCGCGGCAGGAACAGGTTCCACAGGCCTTGTTCACGCGCCAGCGGCTTGAGCTCTTCGACGATGCGCGTGGGCACCCAGGCGTTGCCCGCGGCACGGTTGGCCTCGATCTCTGCAAAGAAACGGTTCTCGTTGGGGTAGATGTGCTGGTCCATGAAGGCCAGCAAGCGGGCCTGCATGTCCTTGACTTTGGGGCTGTAGTCGAATTCCATGATGGAGTCCTTGGGTTGGGGAAACGGGAATCGGGAGGATCAGCGCAGCTGGCGCTGGGCAAACTGCCAGCCCAGTTGCGCCATGGGACGGGCGCCGGCGCCCGACTGGCGCGCCTGCTCGCTCGATGCGGTGCCGGCCTCGACCCGCTTGGCAATGCCTTGCAGGATGGCGGCCAGGCGGAACATGTTGTAGGCCAGGTAGAAGTTCCAGTCGCGGCCCAGCGACTCGGGGCTGGCAAAGCCGGTGCGCTCGCAGTAGCGGCGGATGTAGTCGGCCTCGGAGGGGATGCCCAGCGCGGCCAGGTCCAGGCCGCCAATGCCGCGGAAGGTGCCGGGCGGGATGTGCCAGGACATGCAGTGGTAGCTGAAATCGGCCAGTGGGTGCCCCAGGGTCGAGAGCTCCCAGTCCAGCACCGCCAGCACGCGCGGCGATTGCGCGTCGAACATCAGGTTGTCCATGCGGTAGTCGCCGTGCACGACGCTCACCAGGCGCTCGTCGCGTGCGCTGTCGGGGATGTGCTGCGGCAACCACTCGATCAGGCGGTCCATCTCCTCGATGGGGGTGGTGATGGAGGCGGCGTACTGCTTGCTCCAGCGGCCGATCTGGCGCTCGATGTAGTTGCCAGGCTTGCCGTAGCTCGAGAGGCCTTGCGCGGCCACGTCAACTTTGTGCAGGGCGGCGATGACGCGGTTCATCTCGTCGTAAATGCCGGCGCGCTCGGCGGGCGTCATGCCGGGCAGGGACTGGTCCCACAGCACACGGCCGGGCACATAGTCCATCACATAAAAGGCGCGGCCAATGACCGACTCGTCCTCGCACAACGCATGCATGTGCGCGACCGGCACATCGGTGCCGGCCAGGGCCTTCATCACGGTGAATTCGCGCTCGATGGCGTGGGCCGAGGGCAGCAGCTTGGCCACCGGCCCCGGCTTGGCGCGCATCACATAAGCGCGGCTGGGGGTGATGAGCTGGTAGGTGGGGTTGGACTGGCCGCCCTTGAACTTGCGCACCTCCAGGGGCCCGGCAAATCCAGGCAGGTGGGCGCCCAGCCACCCAGAGAGGGCGTCGGTGTCAATGGCATGCGCAGCCGCCAGGGGCTGGGTATCGGGGGAAGTGTCAGCGCTCATGGGCGTGCTTTCTGGGGAATGGCACTGGCCGCATTGCGCTGCCAGGGCCTCAGGTTTCGGTGTTGACGATGCGCAGCAGGCCCTCGCGATCGAGCACCACCAGGCCGCCCGGTTCGATCCGGATCACGCCCTCGCGCTCCATCTGCTTGAGCTCCTGGTTGACCCGCTGGCGCGAGGCGCCCAGCAGCTGCGCCAATTCTTCCTGCGCCAATTGCAGGCCGATGCGGATCGCACCCGCATCCGACAGGCTGGGCACGCCGTAGCTGCGCACCAGGTGGTTGAGCTGCTTGGCCAGGCGCGATCGCAGGGGCAGGGTGTTGAGGTCTTCCACCAGCCCGTAGAGCTGGCGGATGCGGCGCGCGTTCAGGCGCAGCATGGCCTCGTAAAACTCCACATGCTGGCTCAGGATTTTTTTGAAATCCGCCCGCGCCACGTTCAGGATGGTGGTGTCGCCGTGCGCGTAGCAGTCGTGCGTGCGCCGGTCCCCGTCGAAGATCGACACATCGCCAAACCAGATGCCCGGCTCGACATAGGTCAGCGTGATCTGCTTGCCCGACACAGAGGTCGAGCTCACCCGCACCGCGCCCTTGGCGCAGGCGATCCACACATCGGGCGGATCGCCGCGCGCGGCAATCATGTCGCCGTCCTTGTAGCGCTTGACGTAGGTGCATCGCAGGATGTCGTGACGAAGGGAAGGGGAGAGGGACGAGAACCAGCGACCGTTGTTGATCGCCTCGCGTTCCTCCATTGTCAGAATGGGCTCATCCATGGTCTGTCTTATCGGTGACTGAAGGGGCCGTGTCTTGTCGCGTTCGGGACCGGCGGCCTCAGGGGTAACGCGGGGTCTGCTTGTCCAGGAAGGCCTGGATGCCGATGCCCGCGTTGGGATGGTGCAGGTTGCGCACAAAGTGGTCGCGCTCCTGGGCCAGGTGCGTCGACAGGCTGTTGCCATCGGCCTGGGCCAGCAGTTCCTTGACGCTGGCCATGGCATTGGGCGCGCGGGCGTTGATGCGATCGGCCAGGTCCTGCGCCGCCAGCAAGGCCCCACCGGGCTCGGTGAGGTGGTTGACGATGCCCAGCTGCGCCAGGCGGTCGGCGCTGATGCGCTCGCCCAGCATCAGCAGCTCGGTGGCCAGCTGGCGCGGGATCAGGCGCGAGAGGCTCCAGCTGCCGCCGCCATCGGGCGAGAGCGCCACACCGGTGTAGGCCATCACGAACACGCTGTTGCGCGCGGCCACGATCATGTCGCAGGCCAGGGCCAGCGAGAAGCCGGCGCCGGCGGCCGGGCCCTCCACCGCGGCCAGCACGGGTTTGGGAAAGCTGCGGATGGCCTCGATCCAGCTGTGCAGGCCTTCGATGCTTTGCGCCTGCACCTCGGGCGGCTTTTGGCGGTTGCCCAGCAGGCGCGAGAGGTTGCCACCGGCGCTGAAGACCGAGCCCTCGCCGGTGATGATGACGCTGCGCACATCCGGGTTGCGTTCGGCCGTGTTGAGCGCCTCGACGCCGGCGCTGTAGAGCTCGGGCCCAAGGGCGTTGCGATGCTCCGGATTGCTGATGGTCAGCACCAGGGTCTGGTGGTGGCGGTGGCTCAGGATTTGTGCGCTCATGGTGGCCTCCGGGCAGTCGGGAACGAATCAGTCTTCGGTGTGCAGCAGCGACAGGCCAATGGCGCCGCGTCGACGCAGCCAGGGGCTGGGGCGGTAGCGCATGTCGCCGTAGACGGTCTGCAGATTGAACAGCACTTCGAGGATGTTGTCAGGGCCCAGGCTGTTGCCCATGGCCAGCGGCCCTTGCGGATAGGCCAGGCCCAGGGTCACGGCGGTCTCCAGGTCCTGCGGCGAGCAGATGCGCTGCTGGCAGATGTCGCTGGCAATGTTGACGATGGTGGCCACCACGCGCTGCGTGACAAAGCCGCCGCTGTCGCGGATCACCGACACCGGCTTGCCGTCGCGCGCAAACAGCGCGTGCGCGGCATCGCGCATGTCGGCACGGGTGGCGGGATTGGTGGCCAGCACCCGGCGGCGCGTGGCCGCGTCGGGCACCAGCATGTCGATGCCGATGGTGCGCGCCGGGTCGTGCCGATCCACCACCGCCACCGTGGTCACATCAAAGCCCAGCGGGGCCACGATGGTCAGGGCGTGCGGCGAGGGCGATGCGCCCGTTTCGATCTGCGCGCCCAGGTCCTTGAGCAGTTGCAGCAGCTCGCTGCGGCGGGCCGCGCGGGGCGACACCCAGACCGGCGGGAAGGCCTCGACCACCGGCACCGGGGGCTCGGGCGGCACCTGCTGCTGGCCGTTGGGGTATTGGTAGAAGCCTTCGCCCACCTTGCGGCCCACGACACCGCCGGCCAGGCGCTGCGCGGTGATCACATTGGGGCGGTAGCGCGGTTCTTCGTAGTACTGGTGGTAGATGGCCTCGATCACATGGTGCGAGACGTCGAGCGCGGTCAGGTCAAACAACTCGAAGGGGCCCAGGCGAAAGCCCATCTGGTCGCGCAGGATGCGGTCCACCGTCACAAAGTCGGTGATGCCTTCGCTGACGATGCGCAAGGCCTCGGTGCTGTAGCCGCGGCCGGCGTGGTTGACGATGAAGCCGGGGGTGTCCTGGGCCTGCACCGGGGTGTGGCCCATCTGGCGAGCAAAGGCCGACAGGCGCTGGCACACCGCCGCGTCGGTCTTCAGGCCGGCAATCACCTCCACCACCTTCATCAGCGGCACCGGGTTGAAGAAGTGGTAGCCCGCAAAGCGCTGGGGCCGCTTGAGCGCCGCACCAATGGCCGTCACCGACAGCGACGAGGTGTTGGTGGCCAGGATGGCGTCGTCGGCCACGATGCCCTCGAGCTCGGTGAAGACGCTCTTCTTGACCTCGATCTTCTCGACGATGGCCTCGACCACCAGGCCACACGGGGCCAGATCGGCCAGGCTGGCTGCGGCGCGCAGGCGCGCCTTGTGGCCGCTGGCGGCCTCGGCGGTGATGCGGCCCTTCTCGGCCAGCTTGTCCCATTGCTCGCACACCGCTTTGCGCGCGGCCTCGATGGCCGCCGGCTGGGTGTCGTAGAGCCACACGGTGGCGCCGGCCTGCGCCGCGATCTGGGCAATGCCACGCCCCATGGCGCCGGCGCCGATAACGGCAATGTCAGAAAACTCAGGAGTCATGATCGGTCAAAAGGTCAGAAATCAAACAGGGGGTCAGCGGCGAACCTGCAGCGCGCCGGGGTTGACGATGTTGGTGGGGCGGCCCTGGATAAAGCTCACCACATTGTCAAAGGCCAGGCTGAACAAGGCCTCGTAATTGTCTTTTTCGACATAGCCGATGTGCGGCGTGCAGATGCAGTTCTCGAGCCGGAGCAAGGCCGTGCCCTGCAAGATGGGCTCGGACTCGTAGACATCGACCGCGGCCATGCCCGGGCGACCCCGGTTGAGCGCCGACAGCAGGGCGTTGGGCTGCACCAGCTCCGCGCGCGAGGTGTTGACGAAGAGGGCGGTGGGCTTCATCAGGCCCAGGTCTTGCGTGGTGATCACGCCGCGCGTGGCATCGTTCAGGCGCAGGTGCACCGACAGCACGTCGCATTCCGAGAAAAAAGCCTCGCGGCTCTCGGCCGCCTCGTACCCGTCGGCCACGGCCTTCTGGCGCGAGGCCTCGCTGCCCCAGACCTGCACCCGCATGCCAAAGGCGCGGCCGTAGCCTGCCACCAACTGGCCGATCTTGCCGTAGCCCCAGATGCCCAGGATCTTGCCCCGCAGCAGCACGCCCAGCCCGAAGTTGGGGGGCATGGAGGCGGCCTTGAGGCCGGCCTGCTGCCAGGCCCCATGCTTGAGGTTGCCGATGTATTGCGGCAAGCGCCGCGCGGCCGCCATGATCAGCGACCAGGTGAGTTCGGCGGGGGCAAAGGGCGAGCCCTTGCCCTCGGCCACCGCCACCCCGCGCTCGCTGCAGGCCTGCAGGTCGATGTGGCCGCTCACCGGTCCGGTTTGCGAAATCAATTTCAGGCGCGGGAGTTTTTCGATCAGGGCACGCGGCATGGGCGTGCGCTCTCGGATCAGCACCACGATGTCGGCATCGCGCAGGCGGATGGCCAACTGGCCCAGGCCCTTGATCGAGTTGGTGTAGACCTTGGCCGAATACGGTTCAAGCTTGGTCGCGCAGTCGAGCTTGCGGACGGCGTCTTGATAGTCGTCCAGGATGACAATGTTCATCCCCCCAATTGTGCCCTGAAGCGCGCCCGGTTTTGGGGCAGATGCCGCCCGACATGCGAACACCGGTGGATGGGCCGGTGGATGGGCCGGTGGATGGGGCTGTGTGTGGGCCGCTGTGTGGGCAGGTGTGTGGGCGATGGCCCGCTTGCCCACCCTGGGGCCAGGGCCGCCACCCGATCAGGTGATGGCCCCGGGCTGGGGGCTTCAGTGGCGGGCGCTGCGGGCGCTTTGGGCCGCGCATTGCGCGGCTTCGCGCTGGGCCAGGCGGTCGAGTTCGGCGCAGACGTCGGCCATGCGGCCGCTGATGACCATGCGACCCGCTTGCTCGGGGCGTTGGCCCGATTCCGACAGGCGGCGCATGCGCACCGCCGGGGCTGCGATCGGTCGCTGGGCCGTCGGGGCATGGCGGCGCTGCACGGCCGGGCGGTCGGTGGGGTGCAGGGGCACCACCTTGCCCACGGTCCGGTGGGTGGGCGTGCCGCTGGGCTGCGCGGTGTGGCGGGTCGGGGTGGGGCTGAACCAGCGGTCCATCCAGTGTTGCAGGCCGTTCATGGCCAGAAGAGCGATTCCCATGTGAAACCTTTCAATCCAAATCGGTTGAACACAGGCAGGATTGCGCAATGGATGCCCGGGTCGGTGGGTCGTTTGGACGACGCCCGCCACCAGCCGGCCCGGGCAGGGCTTACATCATCAAGGTGTTGCGGATCAATCCGACCGCACGGCCTTCAATATCAAACGGTTCTTCGGGGTCGACCACGATGGGGGCGTAGTCGGGGTTTTCGGGCAGCAGCTCGATGCGGCCACCCGAGCGGTGCAGGCGCTTGACGGTCACATCGTCGCCCAGGCGCGCCACCACGATCTGGCCGTTGCGCACGTCTTTGGTGGCTTTGACGGCCAGCAGGTCACCGTCCATGATGCCGGCGTCGCGCATCGACATGCCGCGCACCCGCAGCAGGTAGTCGGGGGCCTCGGCAAACAGGCTGGCCTCGATGGCATAGGTCTGGTCGACATGCTCTTGCGCCAGGATGGGCGAACCCGCCGCCACACGGCCCACCAGGGGCAGGCTCAGCTGGTTCATGCCGGGCAGGGACAGGCTGAGCAGATCGCCAGCGCCGCGGCTGGTGCTGCTGCCCGTGCCCCGCAGGCGGATCCCGCGCGAGGTGCCGCTGACCAGCTCGATCGCGCCTTTGCGCGCCAGGGCCTTGAGGTGCTCTTCGGCGGCGTTGGCCGACTTGAAGCCCAGGGCGGTGGCGATTTCGGCGCGCGTGGGCGGCGCGCCGGTGCTGGCAATGGCACGGCGGATCAGGTCCAGGATTTGTTGCTGGCGTTCGGTGAGCTTGAACGAGTCCATGTCGGTCTCCTGCACAATGGCGGTGAGGGGCTGGGTGATCTGTTGATTTATCCAGTGACTGTATTTTTAACCAGCTTCACAAAAGATGCAAGTGCCTTCTTCAACTCCCACACCCCAGGTGTTGCTTCTGGGCACCGGCGGCACCATTGCCGGCGCCGGTTCGGCCGATGGCCACCCCCTGGCCTACGTGGCCGGACAGATTGGTGTGGACCAGCTGGTCGCCGGCGTGCCCGGTCTGGCCCAGGCGCTGGCTGGGCGCACCCTGGTCACCGAACAGCTGGCCCAGCTCGACAGCAAAGACATGGACCACGCCACATGGCAGGCCCTGGCACGGCGGGTGTCGCAGGCCCTGGACGACCCGGCGGTGCAGGCGATCGTGATCACGCATGGCACCGACACCATCGAAGAGACCGCCTGGTGGCTGGCGCAGGTGCTTGCCCCGGTCAAACCGGTGGTGCTGACCTGCGCCATGCGACCGGCCACGGCCCCCGAGCCGGACGGGCCGGGCAATTTGCGCGATGCCCTGGCCTGGAGCGCGCACCCCGCCGCTGGTGGCGTGAGCCTGGTGGCGGCGGGGCAAGCCCATGCGGCGGGGCCGGTCAGCAAGTTCCATCCGCAATCGGTGCACACCTTCTCGTCGGGCGAGCACGCGCTGCGCGGGCAGTGCGATGCGGCGCTGGTCTGGCAGGTGCCTGCCGCACAAGCGGCTTCCCCCGACTGGCCACAAGCACCAGCGGGCGCTTTGGCGGCGGTGCTGGCCACGCCCGTGGCCGACTGGCCGCGCGTGCCCATCTGGTTCAGCCATGCGGGGGTGGATGCGCGGGCCTTGCAGGCCCTGCTCCACAGCGGCATCGACGGCCTGGTGCTGGCCTGCACCGGCAATGGCACCTTGCACCAGGACCTGGCCGAGGTGCTGCTGGCGCGACACGATCTGCCCGTGCGGCGCGCCAGCCGCTGCCCGCTGGGCCGGGTGATCAGCGTGGAGGCCTCGCCCTGGCCCGACTCGGCCGGGCTCAACCCGGTCAAGGCCCGGGTGCAGCTCTTGCTGGAGATCCTGGTGGCGCGCGCCGCCCCCACCGCCTGAACCTTCTCGGTTCTGGCCACGTCCCCACGAAAAAAAACCGCCTGGGCGCAAGCCGCAGGCGGTGTGGGTGGCGCAGCGCGCGGTTTAGCTGGCCAGGGCCTGCAGCGCCGATGCGGTGATCTGGTCCACGTTGCCCATGCCGCTGATGGCGCGGTACTTGGGGGCATTGGCCGGATCCTGAGCGGCCCACTGCGAGTAGTAGTCGACCAGCGGACGGGTCTGGGCGCTGTACACGTCCAGGCGCTTGCGCACGGTTTCTTCCTTGTCGTCCTCGCGCTGGACCAGCGGCTCGCCGGTCACGTCGTCCACCCCGGCCACCTTGGGCGGGTTGAAGGTGACATGGTAGGTGCGGCCCGAAGCGGGGTGCGAGCGGCGGCCCGACATGCGCTCGATGATGGCCTCAAAGGGCACGTCGATCTCGAGCACGTAATCGAGCTTCACGCCGGCTGCGCGCATGGCATCGGCCTGCGGAATGGTGCGGGGGAAGCCGTCAAACAGAAAGCCATTGCTGCAATCGGGCTGGGCAATGCGCTCTTTGACGAGGCTGATGATGAGGTCGTCGCTGACCAGACCGCCCGAGGCCATCACGCTTTGTGCCTGCTGGCCCAGCGGCGTGCCGGCCTTGACGGCAGCGCGCAGCATATCGCCCGTGGAAATTTGGGGGATGCCGTACTTCTGGCAGATGAAGGTGGCCTGGGTGCCTTTGCCCGCGCCGGGCGCGCCCAACAGAATCAATCGCATGAATAGGTCCTTGTCTCATGGGCGGATGCAATGCCGGCCCATGCGGCAAGGATAGCATGCACGCCCTGCGGCAAACTGACGCCCGGGGCGGCAGGAGGTCGCCGTGAATTCAGTCGCGCCAGGCGGCGCGCACCCGGGCCAGGTCCTCGGGGGTGTCCACGCCCGTGGCCGGGGCCTCGGGGGTGATGTGCACCGCGATGCGGTGGCCGTGCCACAGCGCGCGCAATTGCTCGAGCGATTCGAGCACCTCGAGCGGGGCTTGCGGCAAGCGCGGGAAGGCCCGCAAAAAGCCGGCGCGGTAGGCGTAGATGCCCAGGTGCCGCAGCGGGGTGGGGCTGGGCAGGGCTTGCAGCGGTTGCCCGTCGCGCCACCAGGGGATGCACGCGCGGCTGAAGTACAGCGCCAGGCCCCGCGCGTCGGTCACCACCTTCACCACGTTCGGGCTTTGAAAGTCCGCCAGGCTCGCCACCGGGTGGGCGGCGGTGCTCATGCTGGCCTCGGGGCGCTCGGTCAGGCAGCGGGCCACCTCGCCAATCAGCGCGGGCGGCATCAGGGGTTCGTCGCCCTGCACATTCACCACCACGTCCTGGCCGTCCAGGCCCAGTTGCTCGCAGGCCTCGGCCAGGCGGTCGCTGCCGCTGGGGTGGTCGGCCCGTGTCATCAGCGCCCGCACGCCGTGCGCTTGGCAAGCGGCCACCACGCGCTCGTCGTCGGCGGCCACCACCACGGCCTGCGCGCCACTGCGCTGCGCTTGTTGCGCCACGCGCACCACCATCGGCAGGCCGGCAATGTCGGCCAGGGGCTTGTCGGGCAGACGGCTGGATGCCATGCGCGCCGGAATGAGCACGGTGAAGTTGGCGCGGGCCATGTCAGACGCTCGGGGTGCGGGTGTTGGCCCAGTGTTCGATCTCGGCGTCGGTCAGGGTCCGCGCCTCGTTTTCCAGCAGGATGGGCATGCCGTCGCGCACCGGGTAGGCCAGGCGGGCGCTGCGCGAGACCAGTTCCTGGCGCTCGCGGTCCAGCACCAACGGGCCCTTGGTGACGGGGCAGACCAGCAGTTCAAGCAGTTTGGTGTCCATGTGCCAATGATAGTCGTGCGGCGCGCTCATGCAGGCGCGCCGACAGTGCGTCGCAAAACGATGGGGGCAATCGCAGGTCCATGCCCACGGCCCAGGCCTGCGGCTGCGTGCGCCAGAGCTTGACCGCGTCCTTGTGCGTGCACAACAGGGGCCGCTCGGGCGAACCCACCGGGTCATCCTGGTAGTCGTGGTGGTCGGGTCGTGGCCAGGCGTGGGCCAGTTGCAGGCCGCGCGCGCGCAGCAGCGCAAAAAAGCCTTCCGGGTGGCCAATGCCCGCCACCGCGTCGACCGGCTGGCCTTGGGCGGCTTGCAGCGTCCAGGTTTGGCCATGCCCGTTGACCAGGGTGTCGTGCAGCACCCGTTGCGCCCACACCAGGCCTGCCTCGGCGGGCGGCTGGGCGCCGGTGTGCACGCGCCAGTCCACGGGCCGCACCGGCTCGCGCAGGGGGCCAGCGGGCAACAGCCAGCCATTGCCCAGGCCGCGCTCGTCCTGCAGCGCGATCTCGACATCGCGTGCCAGCGCCAGGTGTTGCAGGCCATCGTCGCAAATGATCAGGTCCACCTCGGGGTGCGCCGCCAGCAGGGCGCGTGCGGCGTCGGCCCGGGCCTGTCCCACCCAGACCGGCACGCCGGTGTCGCGGGCCAGCAAGAGCGGCTCGTCGCCCACCGCGTCGGGCCGGTCATTGGGCGCCACCGATCGGGGCGCCACGCCCTGGCGGCCGTGCCCGCGCGAGACCACGCCCACGCGCCAACCGCGCGCCGACATCTCGCGCACCAGCGCGATGGTCAAGGGGGTTTTGCCGCTGCCGCCCACGGTGAAGTTGCCCACCACCAGCACCGGCACGGGCAGGCGAGCGACCGGGCTGTCGCCCCGCGCATGGCGCCAGCGGCGCAAGCGCACCCAAGCGGCCGCCAACGCAGCCACGGGCCACAGCAAGCGGGCCACCAGGCCTTTTTGCTGCCACACCCGGGGCAGGTTACGATGCCAGAATGTTGCGCTCATCACGTGTCCAAAGCCCGCCTGCTTGCATGCGGCCATCATGCCAGACTTGGGGCGGTGGACGGCGCGGTCCGCGACCCGGTGCACGCCCCAACAGGTCTGGAAAAGCCGTGGATAACTTTGTGAACAACGCGCTCTTGTTGACCAGGGTATCCATTTGCTCCGCGACGGTTTTAAATTCTGTATTGTGAAAATTTCTGAATTCTCATTTAAAAACAATCGCTTGAAAAACCTCTATCAAGTGCGGTCTGAGCGATACACACGTGTATTTGGGGCGTGTGCATCTGTGGATATCCTCGGGCAGGATCACCCAGGAGCGCACACTTGAGCCGCCTGGACCTGCGCCCGGCGGGCGTGCCGGTGTGGACCGTGGGCCTGCTGTGCCGGGCCGTGGGGGAGGCGCTTGATACCCGCTTCAACCCCGTCCGTGTGCGCGGCGAGATCAGTGGGTTTTCGCGGGCGGCCAGCGGCCACTGCTACTTCTCGCTCAAGGACACCGAGGGGCAGGTGCGATGCGCCATGTTCCGCCGCGCTGCCATGCAACTGGACTTTGTGCCGCGCGACGGCGAGGCGGTCGAGGTCAGCGGGCGCCTGGGGGTCTACGAGGCCCGCGGCGATCTGCAGCTGGTGGTCGAGCAGATGCAGCGGGCCGGGCAGGGCGCCCTGTTCGAGCAGTTCCTGCGCCTGAAAGAGCGCCTGGCCGCGCAAGGCCTGTTTGACGAGGCGCGCAAGCGCGCGCTGCCCAGCCATCCGCGGGGCCTGGCGGTGGTGACCTCGCCGCAGGCCGCTGCCTGGCAGGACGTGGTCACGGCCTTGCAGCGGCGGGTGCCGCACCTGCCGGTGTGGCTCTCGCCAGCACAGGTGCAAGGCGCCACGGCGCCGGCCAGCCTGATCGAGGCCTTGCAGCGCGTCTACGACCGCGTGCAGGGGCCCGATGCCCTGCCGATCGACCTGATCCTGCTGGTGCGCGGGGGCGGCTCGATGGAAGACCTCTGGGCCTTCAACGACGAGGCCCTGGCCCACCAGTTGGCGCGTTCGCCCGTGCCGGTCATCAGCGGGGTGGGGCACGAGACCGACTTCACCATTGCCGACTTTGTGGCCGACTTGCGCGCGCCCACCCCCACGGCCGCCGCCGAGCTGGCCGCCACCAGCCGCGAGGCCCTGCTGCAGCAGCTGCAGGCCCTGCAGCAAGGTTTGCAGCGCGGCACCGAACGCTGGCTCGATCGGCAGGCGCAGGGCCTGGATGCGCTGGCGGGCCGCCTGGGCCGGCCGCAGCAGCGCCTGGCCGCCCAGCGCCACAGCCTCCAGCAGTGGCAGCACCGCCTGCAAAGCGGCCTGCAAGCGGGCCTGCACCAGGCCTGGCGCCGCCTGGACCGGCAGGACGAGCGGCTGCGCCAATCCACCACCCGCGACCTGCTGTGGCCGCAGCAGCGCCTGGCCCGGCAGGCCGAGCGCCTGGCCCAGGCCCGTGACCGCGCCCTGCAGACCCCGCAGCAGCGCCTGCAGCACCTGTCGGTGCGCCTGGCGGCGCTGGACCCGCAGCGCGTGCTCGAGCGCGGCTTTGCCTGGATCAGCGACGAGCAGGGCCAGGCCCTCACGCGCAGCGCCCAGCTGCGCCCGGGCCAGACGGTGCAGGCCCGCTTGGTGGACGGCCAGGCCCAGCTGCAGGTGCAGGCGGTGCAGGCCGACGCCCTGGCGCAGGCCCCACGTCCCGACTGAGCCCGGCGGGCCCAAGCCCCCGCTGGCGTGTGGGCCGGCACCCAGGTCCCGAGCAGGGCCGCCCGCGCGGGCCTACAATCCGCTGGTTTGAAGCAACACCCGAAAGGATTCTCATGGAACACACCCTGCCGGCCCTGCCGTACGCCATCGACGCCCTGGAACCCCACTACAGCAAGGAAACGCTGGAGTTCCACCACGGCAAGCACCACAACGCGTACGTGGTCAACCTGAACAACCTGCAAAAGGGCACCGAGTTCGAAAACCTCGACCTCGAGTCCATCGTCAAGAAGTCCAGCGGTGGCATCTACAACAACGCCGCCCAGATCTGGAACCATACCTTCTTCTGGAACTGCATGAAGCCCAACGGCGGTGGCGAGCCCACCGGCGCCCTGGCCGCGGCCATCAACGCCAAGTGGGGCAGCCTGGCCGGTTTCCGTGAAGCCTTCGTCAAGAGCGCCGTGGGCAACTTCGGTTCGGGCTGGACCTGGCTGGTCAAGAAGGCCGACGGGTCGCTCGACATCGTCAACATGGGCGCCGCGGGCACCCCGCTGACCACGGGCGACACCCCGCTGCTGACCGTGGACGTGTGGGAACACGCCTACTACATCGACTACCGCAACCTGCGTCCCAAGTTTGTCGAGACCTTCCTCGACAAGCTGGTCAACTGGTCCTTCGTCGAGAAGAACTTCGCTTGATCTTGTGATGTGGCCCGGGCCCACCGGGCCGGCCGCGCAAGCCCTCAACCCGCGCCTGGCCCAGCTGGCCTGCGCGGGTTTTGTTTTGCGCGCTCAGCGGATCATCATGCCGCCGTCCACCACCACGGTCTGGCCGGTGATGTAGCGGCCCGCATCGCTGGCCAGCATCAGGGCCACACCGCCAATGTCCTCGGCCTCGCCCAGGCGGCGCAGCGGCGTCTGGCCCTCGACCCGGGCGCGGATCTCGGGGTTTTCGTGCAGGGCGCGCGCAAAGTCGGTGCGGATCAGGCCCGGGGCGATGGTGTTGACGCGGATGTTGTCCGGCCCCCACTCCACCGCCAGGTTGCGCGCCAGCTGCATGTCGGCGGCCTTGCTCAGGTTGTAGGCGCCGATCACCTCGGAGCCGTGCAGGCCGCCCACCGACGAGATCAGCACGATGGCGCCGTTGCGGCGGGCCTTCATGTCTGGGTAGACCTCGCGGCACAGCCAGATGCTCGAGAGCACGTTGTTGCGCATGATCTTGTCGAACTGCGCATCGCTCACACCGGTGAGCGGCCCATAGTAGGGGTTGCTGGCCGCGTTGCAGACCAGGATGTCGATGCCGCCCCAGCGCGCACGGGCCGCCGCCAGCATGGCCGACAGTTGCGCAGGGTCAGAGATGTTCGCTTGCGCGGCCATGGCCTCGCCGCCTTGCGCTTCGATCTCGGCCACCACCGCCTCGCAGGCCGAGAGGGTGCGGCTGCTCACCACCACGCGGGCGCCGGCCTGCGCCAGCTGGTGCGCAATCGCGCGGCCAATGCCCCGGCTGGCGCCGGTGACCACGGCCACACGGCCGTCCAGACGAAACAGAGCAGGCATGGTCATGAAAATCTCCCAGGGCTGAAGGACAATCCGCAGTGTGACCCAGCGGTCAAGCGGCGTCTGTCGTGACGGTGTCAGACCCCGCGCCGACTGGGGTGTTGTGGACCATCTGGGGCCTGCGGGCCTGGGGAGCAGCGTGTGGATGTGGTGCAGACCGTGGTGGTGGGCGCGGGCGTGGTGGGCCTGGCCGTGGCGCGGGCGCTGGCCCGGCAAGGCCAGGAGGTGCTGGTGCTGGAGTCGGCCGAGACCTTTGGCACGGGCACCAGTGCGCGCAACTCCGAGGTGATCCACGCCGGCATTTACTACCCCGCCGGATCGCTCAAGGCCCAGCTGTGCGTGCGCGGCCGTCAACTGCTTTATGCCTACGCGGCCGAGCGGGCGGTGGCGCATCGGCGCTGCGGCAAGCTGATCGTGGCCACCACCGCCGAGCAGTGCCAGGTCCTGCAGCAGATTCAGCAGAAGGCGCAGCACAACGGGGTGGCGCTGCAGCGCCTCTCGCGCGACGAGGCGCTGGCCCTGGAGCCGGCCCTGGCCTGCGAGGGCGCGCTGCTCTCGCCCGAGACCGGCATCGTCGACAGCCACGGCCTGATGCTGGCCCTGCTGGCCGACCTGGAGACCGCCGGTGGTTTGCTGGCGGTGCAATCGGGCGTGGCGGCCATCACGCCCAGCACCGACGCCAGCGGCCCCCTGCTGGTGCTGCGCTGCCACGACGGCACCGAGCTGGCGGCGCGGCAAGTGGTCAACAGCGCGGGCCTGCATGCGGTGGCCCTGGCGCACACCGTGGGCCATGCGCCAGGCCTGTTGCCCACGGCCTTCTATGCCCGGGGCCACTATTTCACCCTGAGCGCGCGGGCGCCGTTTTCGCGCCTGATCTACCCGGTGCCCGAGGCGGCCGGCCTGGGCATTCACCTCACCCTGGATTTGGGCGGTCAGGCGCGCTTTGGGCCCGATGTGCAGTGGGTGGACGATCCGCACGACCTGCAGGTGCCGCCCGAGCGCGCCCCGCTCTTTGAGGCCGAGGTGCGGCGCTACTGGCCGGGCCTGCCCGAGGGGGCCTTGCAGCCAGCGTATGCCGGCATGCGACCCAAGATCAGCGGGCCGGGGGCGCCAGCGGCCGACTTTGCCGTGCTGGGGCCGGCCCAGCATGGCGTGCCAGGCCTGGTGCATTTGCTGGGCATCGAGTCCCCGGGCCTGACCAGTTCGCTGGCGCTGGCCGAGTGGGTGCAGGCGCAGCTGGGCGCGCCGGCGGCGTGACGGCTCAGCGGCCTTGCTGCTGCAGCGCGCTGGCCACCTCGGTCACCAGGGCCGGGCCCCGGTAGACCAGGCCGGTGTAGATCTGCACCACGTCTGCGCCCGCCTCGATCTTGGCGCGCGCATCGGCCGCGCTCAGGATGCCGCCCACCCCGATGATGGGATAGTCGCGCCCCAGTGCCTGGCGCAGCTGGCGGATCACCGCATTGCTGGCCTCGCGCACCGGCGCGCCCGACAGGCCACCAGTCTCTTGCGCATGCGGCAAGCCTTGCACCGCCTCGCGCGCCAGCGTGGTGTTGGTGGCGATCACGCCGTCCATGCCGTGACGGCGCAAGGTGGCGGCAATCAGGGCGATCTGCACCTCGTCCAGATCGGGCGCAATTTTCAGGAACATCGGCACCCGGCGGCCATGCTGCTGGGCCAGGGCCTCGCGGCGCTCGCTCAAGGCCCCCAGCAAGGCATCCAGGGCCTCGTCGGACTGCAGGGCGCGCAGGTTCTTGGTGTTGGGGCTCGAGATGTTGACGGTGACGTAGTCGGCAAAGGGGTAGACGCCATCGAGCCCCAGCAGGTAGTCGCGCGTGGCCTCTTCGATGGGGGTGGCGGCGTTCTTGCCAATGTTCAGGCCCAGCAAGGGCCGCGTGGCCTCGGGCTGCTGGCGCATGCGCGAGCGCTGCACATTGGCCACAAAAGCCTGCAGGCCCTCGTTGTTGAAGCCAAAGCGATTGATGAGCGCCTGTGCCTGGGGCAGGCGGAACATGCGCGGCTTGGCATTGCCCGGTTGCGCCAGCGGCGTGACCGTGCCCACCTCGATAAAACCAAAGCCCATGGCCGCCAGGCCGTCGATGCAGCGGGCGTTCTTGTCCAGGCCCGCGGCCAGGCCCACCCGGTTGGGAAAGCGCAGGCCCGCCAGCGTCACCGGATCGGCCACAAAGCGCTGCCGATAGGCGCGGTCGAGCCAGGTGTTTTGCGTGCGCGCCAGCTGGTCGAGCGTGAAGTCATGCGCCGCCTCCGGGTCCATGTTGAACAGAAAGGGGCGGGCGAGGGCGTAAGGGATCAGGGACATTGGATAATTCCGGTCATCAACCCCGATTGTCGCAAACCCCAGCGGCCTGCCGGCCGCGCACCCAGGACTCTTTCATGACCCAGGACGAACTCAAGGCGCTGGTAGGCCAGGCCGCTGTGCAATACATCACCCCCGGCCAGATCATCGGCGTGGGCACCGGCTCCACGGTCAACCACTTCATCGATGCCCTGGGTCGCATGCCCGAGCGCATTGCCGGCGCGGTCTCCAGCTCCGAGGCCTCCACCGCGCGCCTGCAGGCGCTGGGCATTCCGGTGCTCGACAGCAATGCCGTCGAACGCCTGGCCGTGTATGTCGATGGTGCCGACGAGATCGACGAGCAGGGCCACATGGTCAAGGGTGGCGGCGCGGCCCTCACGCGCGAGAAGATCGTGGCCGCGCAGTCCGAGCGCTTTGTCTGCATTGCCGACGAGTCCAAGCTGGTCCCGGTGCTGGGCGCTTTTCCGCTGCCGGTCGAGATCATTCCCATGGCCAGCGCGCGCCTGGTGCGTCAGTTTGCCGCCATGGGCGGGCAGGCCAGCCTGCGCCTGAAGAACGGCCAGCCCCTGGTGACCGACAACGGCCAGCACATCCTGGACGTGCGCGGCCTGCGCATCGCCGACCCGCTCGCGTTTGAGGACCAGGTCAGCCAGTGGCCGGGTGTGGTCACTGTTGGGGTCTTTGCGCACCAGAAGGCGCATGTGTGCCTGCTGGGCACGGCCCAGGGCGTGCGCACCCTGACCTTCGGCTGATCACCGATCGGGGCGCTTGCCCCATGCGCTGCGGGTTCAGCTACGGCGCAAGCGCAGGCGCAGGTCCGGCCCCACGGGCGAGACCTCGTGAAAGCGCAGGGCCAGGTGCTCGGGCCAAGGGTCGATGCCCGTCAGCGCGGGCAGGTGGGCCAGGCCCTGACCCGGGCCCATGAAGCGTGGCGCCAGGTACAGCAGCCACTCGTCGACCAGGGCCTCGCGCATGAACGAGCCATTGAGGCGGTGGCCCGCCTCGATGTGCAGCTCGTTGATCTCGCGCCGCGCCAGGTCTTGCAGCATGGCCCGCAGGTCCACCTTGCCGCCCGGCCCGGGGCAATCGATCACCTCGACACCGCGTTCGGCCAGGGCCGCCCGCCGACCTGGCGCACCGGCTTGCGCGGCATAGACCCAGATCTGGCGCTGCGCATCGCGCGTGCCCAGCAGGGCCGCGTCCAGCGGCAGTTCCAGGCGGCTGTCCACCACCACCAGGTGCGGCTGGCGCGGCGTGGGGGCATGGCGCACATCCAGCCGGGGGTTGTCTTGCAGCACCGTGCCAATGCCGGTCAGCACCGCGCAGGCACGGGCCCGCCAGGCATGGCCATCGGCGCGTGCTTGGGCCTGCGTGATCCATTGGCTTTGCCCATCGGCCAGCGCGGTCTGGCCATCCACGCTGGCGGCCATCTTCATGCGCGTCCAGGGCAGGCCGTGCCGCATGCGGTGCAAAAAGCCGATGTTTTGCTCGCGCGCACGCTCGGCCTGGGCGCTGTCCTCCAGCACCTCGACCTGCACGCCCGCAGCGCGCAAGCGCGCAAAGCCCTGGCCCGCCACGCGGGGGTTGGGGTCGGTCAGCAGGGCCACCACGCGCGCCACCCCGGCGCTGATGAGCGCGTCGCAACATGGGCCGGTGCGGCCCTGGTGGGCGCAGGGCTCCAGCGTGACCCAGGCGGTGGCGCCTTGCAGGGCATGGCCGCGCGCCTGCGCATCGCGCAGGGCCATCACCTCGGCATGGGGCCCGCCCACGCGCTGGGTGTGACCGCGCCCCAGCACCCGCCCGCCCGCATCGGTGAGCACGCAGCCCACGCGCGGGTTGGGCGAGGTCAGCCACAAGGCCTGCTCGGCCAGGTCAAGGGCGTGGTCCAGGGCGGTGGTGTGATGGGGGTCAAAGGTATCGGCTTGCATGCGGTCGGGGGCGCTCAGGGCGTGCCCCGCCAGGACTCGCGGGTGGCCACGCCGGTGCGCCACCGCCATTGTGCCTCGTTGCCTGAGCCATCTTCGCGGCCCGGGGTGCGCCAGCGCACCGTCACCTCGCGCACCAGGCCCCGCTCGCCCAGGGGCGTGTCCTGCACGCTGCGGGTGTAGACCACGCCCAGCACCGTCACCTCGTCCGGCCCACACGCCGCCGCGTCCCAGTGCAGGCACTCCAGCAGGTCGTCGGCCAGTTGCAGGGCCAGCGCCTCCTGGCCCAGGCGCAGCGCTGCTTGCTGGGTGTGCACCAGCCATTGGGTGATGGCCACGCTGCCCATGGCCAGCACAGCGGCCATGATGAGCGCTTCCAGCATGCCCACCCCGTGTGCAAGACGATGTCGGCGCCTCATGGGCTGCCCTCGCGCCAGCTGCCCGCCACCGGCAAGGGCAGGGCCAGGTCCATGCCCTCGGGCCGGGCCAGGCGATAGGCCTGGTCGGCGTTGGTGTGCCCGATCACCCAGACGCGGTCGGCCTCATGGACGCTGCTGGCCTCGATCACCGCCTGGCCCAGCACCGGCGCCTGCAACAAGGGTGTGTCGCCCAGCCCCTGTCCGCAGGCATGCCGCCAGATCACCGTGCCCACCAGTGGGGCCAGCAGGCGCGGGCAGCGGCTGGCGCACGCCGCCTCAGAAAACACCAGCAGCACCGGCTCGGTGGGGCTGCCCAAAGGCGTGCGCCAATCGGCCGCTGCATCCACCCAGTAAACGCTGCGACCGCGGGCGCCCACCAGCTGGCCGCTGGCTGCCGCCTGTGCTTGCGACAGGGCTTGCAACTGGCTGGCTTGGATCTGCCCCATGACTTGGCGCCAGGCCTGACCCGCCTGGCCCTGCGCGCAGCCGCCAGTGACCCAGCCTTGGGCGGCGGGTGCGCTGCCGGCGCGGCCCAGGCTGGGCACCCACCACTGCTGTTGCAACTGGCTGCGCGCGCCACCGCTGTGCACCACCACGGCCTCGGTCTGCAGCACATGCGGCGCTCGGCTGAGGTCACGCCAGACGCGCCACGCGGCTTGTGCGCCGACCACCGTGTCCGGGCCGTCGTAGGGTGCTGTCAGGCGCCGGCACTGCCACAGCCGCGTGCGGTCCAGACCTGCCGGGCAGTCGCTGCTGCGCCCCTGGTCCCACCAGGCCTGCAGCGCCGCCGGGTCTTGCGGCCATTGGGCCATGCCCCAGGCCAGCAACCACTCGGCGCCCAGGCGCGCGCGCTGCTGTTCGGCCAGGGCCTGCGCGCTCTGCTGATCGTTCTGCACATGGCGCCAGCCCAGCACCGCCGATGCCAGTCCCAGGCTCAGCAACACCAGGCACAAGGCCAGGCCCACCGCCCCGCGCGCCGGCCCGCGCACACCCGGTGATGCGCGTCTCATGACCGGTCCCCACAGACGCTGGGCCAGGGCGTGGCCGGCACATCGTTGCGCAGCACCACCTGGCGCTGCAGGGTCCAGGTGGGCGCAACCTGCTGTGGATCAACCCGCAAGCGCAGCGTGAGGTGCATGCGCCGCTGCACCCAGGGTCCGCGCACGCGGCATTCCAGGCGCCACTGCACATCGCTCACAAACAGCACCGCTGGATCGTTCAGGGGCTCGGTGCTGCCCTTGCAACCGCGGATGCGTTCGAGCTCGCCCCGCCCGGCATCCCACCAAAAGCCCGCGCACTCGCTCTCGCCCACCAGCCCATCGCCGTCCAGATCGCTTTTCCATTGCACTTGCTGGTCCGCCAGGCGCAGGGTGTGCGCAAAGCCGTCGGCCTGTCCGGTGCTGCGTCGCTGCCAGGCCTGGCCCACTTGCTCGGCCATGCGCAGGTCTTGTGTGATGCGTTGCAGCAGCAGGCGCAAATCTTGTTGCTGGCGACTGTGCATTTGCAGCAGCGAGCGCTCGCGCCATGGGCCTGGCAACCAGGCCATGACCGCGCCCAGCACCAGGCTCGACATGGCCAGGCCCAGGAGCAGGTTGAGCAGGGAGTGGCCGCGCAAGGATGGACGCAGGGCAGGGCGCAGGGTCATGGCACGCCGCCTGGCCAGCAGCGGGGGGACTGGGTGCTTTCAAGCGTGCCCAGCAACAGCGCGCGCTGGTCTTGCCAGATCAGGCGAAGGCTGCCGCAGTCGCGGTCCTGGGTCTGCGGCCCCGTGGGATGGGCCAGCAGGGTGTAGCCGCTGTCGCTCACGTTTTGCAGCTCCAGCCGGTAGTGGCCCATCTGGCTGCGACCGGTGGTGCCCAGTTCCTGCGCCTGTTGCGCAAACCGGCCCTGCAGGCGCCACTGGTGCTGCTGCTCCATGTGCAGGCGCAGCAGCAGGGTCTGGCCGTCGCTGCGTCGTGCGCGAAGTTGTTGTGCCTGATAGGCCGGCCAGGCCAGCGTGGCCAGGGTGCCCAGAATCACCAGGCACACCAGCATCTCCAGCAGGGTCAAGCCCATGACCCGGCGTCCATCCATCCGCATCTCACCCTCCCCTTGTTGCGGATGAAATTGTGCCAAAGAAATGTTTAAATGAAACATTAGGTTCACATAAAAATCAGGAGGATGCATGCGCAACACCGATGGCCCCAGGGTTCAGTGCGGCCTGACCCTGGTGGAGCTGATGCTGGCATTGGCCTTGCTTGGCCTGCTGGCCTCAGCGGCCCTGCCGCCCTTGCTAGCCCTGCGCCAACGGCACGAGCTGCGGCAGGCGCAGGGCGCCATGCAGATGGCGCTGCTGCAGCTGCGCAGCGAGGCCTTGCGCCGCCAAGTCCCGGTGCGCCTGTGTGTGGCCGATGCACGCGGCAGCTGCGCGGCACAAGGCGATTGGACGCAGGGCTGGCTGATGTGGGCCGATGAGAACGAGGACGGTCAGCCCGGCCGCGCCGAGCCGCTGCTGGCCCAACAAGCGGCCTGGCCGGCGGCCTTGCGCCTGCGCGGCAACGCGCCGGTGGCGCGCGGGCTGCGCGCCGGGGCAGATGGCCTGATCGCCCCGGCCGGCACCCTCACGGTCTGCCACCTCGACCTGCAAGAGGGCCAGCAACTGGTGATCAGCATTGCCGGGCGTTTGCGCCTGCAGGCCGCGGCGGCGGCCGATTGCCAGCGCTAAGGGGCTTGTCGCCGCGCGCGCATGCGCAAGCCAGCGAACCAGAGGGCCAGCAAGGCAAAAGGCCAGCAGTCCAGCAGTCCAGCAGTCCAGCAGGCCCTTACTGGGCCGCCTGCAGACCGTTCATGAAGTGGGCCTGCATGCGCTCGCGGGCCGATTCGGGCTGGCCCGCCACCAGCGCCTGCACCAGGGCCTCGTGCTCGGCCAGGGACTCGTCCATGCGGCCGCTCTTGAGCAGGGAGCCGTGGCGATGCAGCTTCATGACCTTGCGCAGGTCCTGCACCATCTGGTGGCGCCATTTGTTGTCAGCCATCTCCAGCAGCAGGCGGTGGAACTGCTCGTTCAGGGCAAAAAAGCGTTCCACATCGTGCCGGGCCGCGCGCAGCTGGGCCTGGTGCTCGATCAGTTGCTCGCGTTGCTCGGGCTTGGCGCGCACGGCCACCTCGGCGGCGGCATCCGACTCCAGCAGCGCCAGCAGGTGGTAGACATCGCGCAAGTCCTTGTCGCTCACCTCGGTCACATAGGCGCCGCGCCGCACCTTCATGGTGATCAGGCCCTCGGCCGCCAGCACCTTGAGCGCCTCGCGCAGGGGCGTGCGGCTGATGCCGTATTCCTCGGCCAGGCGCATTTCGTCGATCCAGCTGCCTGGGGCCAGCTCGCGCGAAAAAATGCGCTGGCGCAGGCGCTCAGCGACCTCTTCGTAGAGGGCTCGGGGGGTGAGGGACTGGACGGTCATGGGCGGTATTGTAAGCGTGGCGAATATTTTGCATCAATAATTATGAATGATATGATCCGGGTAAGCCCGATATCGGCGATGATGCTGCCGACACGGCCATGACCTGCCTTTGGAGAGACCGCGCATGAGCGACAACGCTGAGTTCAAAACCGCCACCTTGGCCGACTGGCACAAGGCCGCCACCAAATCGGCCCCTGGCGGCGACGTGAACGCCCTCAACTGGGTGACCCCGGACGGCATCGTCGTCAAACCGCTCTACACCGCCGAGGACACCGCCTCCCTTCCGCACGCCAACACCCTGCCGGGTTTCGAGCCCTTTTTGCGCGGCCCGCAGGCCACCATGTACGCGGTGCGGCCCTGGACCATCCGCCAGTACGCAGGCTTCTCCACCGCCGAAGAATCCAACGCCTTTTATCGCAAGGCCCTGGCCGCAGGCGGGCAGGGCGTCTCGGTGGCCTTTGACCTGGCCACGCACCGCGGCTACGACTCCGACCATCCGCGCGTGACGGGCGATGTGGGCAAGGCCGGTGTGGCCATTGATTCGGTCGAGGACATGAAGACCCTGTTCGACGGCATCCCGCTCGACAAGATGTCGGTCTCCATGACCATGAACGGCGCGGTGATCCCGGTGCTGGCCTTCTTCATCGTTGCCGGGGAAGAGCAGGGGGTTGCGCGCAACCTGCTGGACGGGACCATCCAGAACGACATCCTTA